>Ga0222658_1000010_pt1 | contig 206282 bp, 176 predicted proteins | sample AntAcemetagen476_FD_179830 | JGI IMG/M metagenome (GOLD analysis project Ga0222658, IMG submission 179830) | Saline water microbial communities from Ace Lake, Antarctica - #476 | ecosystem: Environmental > Aquatic > Non-marine Saline and Alkaline > Saline | place: Antarctica: Ace Lake... | reverse complement strand
AGAATTTATTAATAAGTAATGTGTTTAATTAATAATTTTTTATTAATTTTTGTTTTATTCAAAATATTAACAATTTTTTCAACTGTTTTTGCATCTCCGTAAGGATTCTTGCATTTCTTTAATTTTTCCCTGAATTTTTCATCATAAAGCGCTTTTTTAATCGTTTTTACGATATCATTTTTAGAGGGATTTACAAATATGATGTTATCCCCATGTTCTCTGCCAGTATTTCTTAAACCAATATTTATCACTGGCAATTTAATTGACGGCGCTTCAATTATACCTGAGCTTGAGTTTCCTATTAAAACATCTGAGTGTTTTAACAAATTAACATAATCCTTATGATTTAAATTGGGATAAATCTTTATAAATGGCAAATAACTGCGTTCATCTATTTCCTTGATGATGTCTTTGGCACCAGCGTCATTGTTTGGATAAATAACTATGCTTTGAATTTTTAATTGTTCAAGCGCATTTAATATCTCCCGCATATGCTTTCCCATTTTCTCAGCTTCAAAGATAACTGGATTAAAAATACAGAGAATAAATTTTTGTTTAGCATCTAATTGAAATTTCTTAATAAAACATCCTTATTAACTTTCTTAGAATTTAAAAAACTTTCCTGTCCCAGCGCGCCCACCCTAAATATTCTCCACGACTCTTCTCCCATTTTTAACAACCTTTTTTTACTTTTTTCCGTTGACACAAGATGAATGTGGGCAAATCTGGTAATCGCATGTCTTATGCTTTCATCAATACACCCACTGTTGGTTTTTTCCCCGCCGTGAATATGAACCACGGGAATTATTAAATTCGCTGCGGCCAAAGTAGCGGCTAAAGGCTCTAGTCTGTCCCCAGTAACAACTAAAATGTCGGGCTTAATCTTTAAAAACATCTCTGTGAAATTTTCAATTCCCTTTCCTAGGGCTTCCCCATAATAACATTCTGCCTTCTCATTTTTTCCATACATAATGACTTTTTTATCCGTTTTAAAACCATCCTTTTTAATTTCCTTAATAGTCAAACCGTGTTGCTTTAATAAATGTATACCCGTAATCATTAATTCTAATTTAAAACTGGGGAAAATTTTAATTTTTTTTAGTAACGGTTTCAAAATTCCATATTCCGCTCTGGTGCCGGTCACAACCGCAATTTTTTTTAATTTGTTAGTATTATTTTTTGGCATAAAATTTTTTAATTACCGAACAAACTTGTTTAACATACTTTTCCGGCATATGAGAATAAAGTGGTAAACTCATAATATGCGAACTTATATAATTAGTATTTGGTAAAAATGATTTTGGTAATTTTGAACAAATTTTCTTTTGATGAAGTGGGGGGTAAAAATATGTTTTAGTCTGAATTTTTCTTTTTAATAGTTCTTTTAATAAATTATCTCTGGAAATGCCAAACTTTTTCTCATTTACTAAAATCGTAAAATCCTTATAAACTGAAAAATTTTTCGGGGATATTTGTTGAAAAGAAATACCAGAAATATTATTTAATTCTTTTTTATATAAATTGATTATTCTCATTCTTCTTTCTAGGTTCTTTTTTAGTACTTTAAGTCCTTCAATTCCTAGAATCGCACTAAATTCATTCATTCGAGCGGTAATTCCTAAAAATTCTTCATTTCGGTTAAAACTGTCTCCGTTGTTCCGGCCTAATTTTAAAGTCTTTACTAAATTTTTATCTTTTACAACAACTAGACCTCCTTCAGCGGTAGTGAATACTTTGGTTGGAGTAAAACTGACCATTGAAGCATCGCCATAATTAAACACTGATTTGTTTTTATAGGTAGAACCAAATGCGTGAGCCGCGTCGTAAATAACTTTTAAATTATGCTTTTTAGCAATTTTTTCAATTTTTTTCACTTCGCAAGGATTACCAAAAACATGTGTCGCTAAAATAGCGGAAGTTTTCTTGGTTATCTTTTTCTCAATTGAATTGGGATCTATATTAAAAGTTTCCGGATCTATATCAGCAAAAACCGGAGTTAAGCCACACCAAAGTAAAGCACTAGCCCCGGAAGTAAAGGTAAAACTGGGTAGAATAACTTCTCCTTTTAGTTGTAGGCATTTCAAAACTAAAGTCAGCGCTGCGGTGCCGCTAGAAACGGCTACTGTATTTTTAACGCCTAAAAATTTTGCCGCTTCTTTTTCAAATTCTGCAACATATTTAGCATTAGTAAGCATTCCGCTCTTAAAAATATCTTGCATCTTTCTCTGCATAGAATTTAATTTTGGTAAAGTTGGCCTAGCTAAAGGAATCATATTATTTTTTATTATTTAAAATTATATCTAAACTCTTTGGACCGCAATTAAACAATAAATCAATGGCTGATAGATTAGGAATGAATGGTTTATATTTTTGTGAATAAATTGGATGTTTAAAATCAGAAAAATTATGGTTTAATCCTATTGTTTTAAGTTTATCTTCATCGATATAGTCTTTTGCTCCCTGTCCAGATAAATAAGTATCAGCTTTCAGCTTTTGGCACATTTCTATTAATAGATCGTTTTTCTTTTGTTTAAAATTATAATTTGAACTTTTAATAATTGGAGTTTTAATGCCGAATTTTTCTACTAAATAATATATGATTTCTTCATTTAAGTCAACTAATTTATCCCATTTTTTTAAATACAGTTTGGCAAAAAATTCTTGGTAATTATCAAAATAAGGAGCTTTTTTATAGTTTAAATAAATAGTTTTCCAATGTTTTTTGCCCCAGGCAACAGAATTATCTATTTCTACCTCATCTATTCGCTGGTATCTTCTTTTATAAGTAATAACCGGCACTGTCAGCCAGGTAAAGCCGTTTGAGCCGTGAGCTGTTCTGATTCTATTTTTATTTTGAAAACTTTTTTGTAAATATTGAATATGGTCAACTAAAATAAATTGATCAGTTTTGGCAATCTTATAAATAAATCCGAGATAGGGAAGGTGCTCTGGTTGGTGTCCAGCTAAAATCATTTTTTTAAACTATTGTTAATTTCTTTAATATACTGCTGTAGCCCTTGTTTTATAGGCATTGGATTGAATTTTAATAATTTTTTGGCCTTAGCGATATTATAATAAAAATGGAATGGTTTTGATAGGAATGGATTTTTCTCTAATTCAATCTTTGATTTTGACCCGCTAATTTCTAAAATATTTTCAGCCAATTCTTTTATATTTATTTCTTTACCGCTTCCAATATTTATTATTTCAAATTGCATTTGAGCTATTTTTTTGAAAGCCGCAATATTAGATTTTATAACATCTTTGACGTAAATAATATCCCAATTTATGTTACTTAAAACTTTTATAGAATTACCGGCAATGGCATTTTTAACAAAATTAGCTACTGCTCCCCTGTTTTTTCCTACTCCAAAAATACCGGAGTATCTTAAAATAATAATATTTAAATTAAATTGTTTAGCATAAAATTGGCAAAATTCCTCGCCCTTTAGTTTAGTTAAACTATAAAAATCAAAAGGATCTGTTGGATAGTTTTCATCTATTGGAAGATTTCCTGTTTTTCTTTTGTAAATACTTCCATAAACGCTCATTGAGGAACTATAAATTATATTTTTAATATTTAAAAGACGGCAGGATTCCAAAAGATTAAAAGTTCCTCTAACGTTTGATTCAAAAAAAGAGGTTGGGTCATTATTTTGCTTAGACGGCTGAACAGCCGCCATGTGAAATATTCCCGATGGCTTATTTTTTTCAAAAATTTTAAAAATTTCAATAAAATTTCTTATGTCTCCCTTAATTATTTTTAATTTATCATGATTCTTTAAGTAGCTAATTTCTTTTTTATTATGAACTAATGCGATAACTTGATATCCGTCATTAATTAATGCCTCACAAAGATGGGAACCAACAAAACCAGTAGCACCAGTCACTAAAACTTTTTCTTTTGTATATTTTATTTTCTTCATAACTTTTATTTTAAATCTTTACGCGCTATTAAAATACCTTTTTCTATATTTTTCCGAGCTATTTTACCAATAATTGTTCTGATATACTTTGGTTCAATCCCAATCCCCGGCCTTTTTATAGTTAACATCTCACTACTAATTTTAGTTTCTTTAAAAATATTAATCCGTGCCACTATGCTTTTTCTAGCGACTTCCATGACTGGTAATTCACTAGTGGTTGGTTTTTTTATACCGCTTCCCATAATTTTTTCCGTTTCTCTGATAGCTTTTACCATCTTTTTTAATTCAGCTGGCTCAATTGATGCCCCGTGGTCAGGTCCTGACATATTTTTATCCAAAGTAAAATGTTTTTCTATTAAACAAGCCCCTAGTGTGGCCGCCATTATTGGTACTTGAATTTTACTGGTGTGATCAGAATAGCCGACCAATACCTGAAGTTTCTGCTTCATTGTTATCATGGCGCGCAAATTAACTTCATTTAATGGGCATGGATAATTAGTGGTGCAGTGCAAAACAATAATTTTATTATTACCTGTTTTTTTTATTGTTTTTACTGCTTCCTCAACCTCCCTCAAGGTTGCCATTCCAGTGCTGATAATCATCGGTTTTTTAAATTTTGCCGCATATTTTAAAAGTGGCAAATTAGTTAAATCTCCTGAACCGAGTTTAAAAACCGGCATTTTTAATTTTTGTAAAAAATCAATTGATTCAAAACCGCCATGAGGTGTGGACAAAAAAATTATTTTTTTCTTGCGGCAATGATTTATCAATGGCTTGTAAAATTTCTCAGATAATTCTAACTTTTTTAACATATCAAGCTGGCTCTCGATTTTACCAATATTTTTCTTTTGATAATCGGCCATTTTGCCTGCGGTCGTCACTACCTGTTCGGCTTTAAATGTTTGAAATTTAATTGCGTCAACACTGGCGGCCGCGGCCGCGTCTACTAATTTTAAAGCCGTTTGCAAATTGCCATTATGATTAACACCTGCTTCAGCAATAATAAACACCTGCTTATTTTCACCTATGAATTTATTGCTTATTTTAATATTTTTTATCATATTATAATAGTATTCTTCTACTAGTACGGCTATCTTTTTCTAATGTGAATAACGTTTTTAAGAGATGAATGCTATCAGTAAAATTATGTGGGTATTTTTTCTTACCGTTGATTGCGTCAAGAAATGCTTTAATTTCATTATTATACATCTCTTCTTCATTAATGTATCCAGTTTCTGGATGACCTTCGGGTACGGGTATAACTTTAGTAGTTTTAGATGCTATGTTATAGAGTTTAATAACCGAGTCAGCCCTCTCCCAATCTAATACTCCGTCAGATCCTAAAATACGTAAAGTCCTAAACGGCTTTCGGGAAATAGCATCAATAATTATATTACCTAAAATTCCATTATGATATTTTACATTGGCTAAAATTATATCGTCAGCATCCATTTCTAAATCAGAAACCTTACTAATAGACCCACGAACTTCTTTAACTTTGGAATTAAAAAGCCAACTAAGCCAAATTAATTCAAAAGGGAATATTTCCCGACAAGCGCTAGTAGATTTTTTTGAAAAATATACCTCCCTGTAATCTTCATAAGTATGCCAATCTGGCAAATATTGACCAGCGTGATATTGGAAAGCTAAAATTTTTCCTACTTCTTTTTTATCCAAAATCTCTTTTATCATCTTAACCGGTTGATAAAAACGCAAAGTACAAGAAGGAGCCGTAACGATAGTTGAATTTTCCCCTTCTAAGGAGGTTACATCTTTGGCGGAAAAAATTTCTTGATAGCCGTCATCGTTTGTCGGATGTTCAACAAAAAAATGTTTTTTATGCTTTAAGGCAAAACGAATATAATCGCCATGTGCTTCCGGCGAGGTTGAAATAATCATTACATCAAAATCTTGAGGCGATAAGTCTTTAAAATTTTCAACAACTTTAATGCCGTACTTTTCCTTTGCCTCTGCATTTCTATCCGGACGAATATCAAATCCAGTAATATTTTTTTCATCATTTACAAAAAGATTACGAATACGCCTTTTACCCATTGACCCTAAACCAACTATTAAAAATCTTAGTTTATTATTTTTTGTATTTTGTGGCTCCATAAAATTATATTTATTTAAAATTTTTTATCTTTTTGATTATATTATTTTTATTTTTGCAAATAAGCTCGGCCATTGCCCAATCTTCCGGGTTGTCTAAATCAATTGATCTCCAATTAGGACAGACAACTGCTTTTGTTTTTTTAGTAATAACTTTTTTTTCCTTTAAAAGCGCTTTAGTCTTTACAATATAGACAAAACAACCATTTAAAATATAAGCGGGTGGCCAATCTTGAACATTAGTTGAATTAGCTTCGCTGCCGTTTACTAAGGTAATATCATTATTTTTCTTTAAATAATATAATCTGGGATGTGTCGGACAAATGGTTAAAATAGTATTAGCTTTGGTTTTTTGCATCATTTTCCAGCAATCTGTAATATCTTCTATCTCCCTTAAGGGTGAGGTTATTTGCAGTATAATTATATAGTCTGGCTCATAACTCTCCTCTTTTTTTAATCTGTTAAGTAAATAAATTAAACTATCGACTCCCTGCGCGCTATCAGATGCTAAATAAGCCGGACGTAGCCAAGGTGTTTCGGCGCCATATTTTTTGGCTATGGCTGCGATTTTTTTTGAATCAGTATCAACAATAACCCGCCCCTTAATTTTACATGCCAAAGCTTGGTTGATAGCGTAAGCAATCAAAGGTTTGCCTAAAAAATTTTTAATATTTTTATTAGGTATTCTTTTTGAACCGCCTCTCGCTTGTATGTAAAATAAAATTCTGTTTTTTAGCATAACATTTTATTGAAATAATTACAAAATAATTTGTAATTATTTCATTAATGATCATTAAATTTAAAGTGCTTTAATTTATCATCCTTAAAAGCTTGATAAGCGTCAAACCCTACTGTCTCTTCTCCAGGGCGTGGCAAATATAATGCTAGCGGCTTAGCTAAAAAACCCATCCGTACGCCCGCTTTATACATCCGAATAACCATATCCGTATCATTAACCCGATTCCAGTTTTTACGCCAACAATTAATATTATATTTAAAAAATTTAAGATAAGAACAATATAGCCAATTATGCGTAGGACCAATCCTGGGATTGTTTCCTTTTATCAGCCCATTCTTTTTGCCATAAAACGGATCTTGCGCTTCACGACCACCGAGTATTTTTGTTTTACCGTAACGTTTTTCATAACTCTGAGATGAAACAAATTCATAATTATCTGCCTGCGCAAACCGTAGAAGCGCTTCTAGGTGATCTGGTGTCCAAATATCGTCATCATCCAACCTTGCTATCCATTTTCCTGTCACCATATCCAATGCTTTGTTGGACGGAACTACCGGACCAGCGAACCAATGATTTTCCACTGTTGGCGGATAGCGATAACCGCGCTTGGGTAAATTATAAAATCTTACCCTAGGATCTTTAATTTTCGCCACCAATTCTGCAGTATTGTCAGTACAACAGTCTCCCACAATAATATATTCAAAATTTTTATAAGTTTGAGCTAAAACAGACGACAATGCCCGCTCAATAAATAAACTTCCTCGATTGTAAGTGGGTGTATAAACACTAATTAGAGGATTTTCTTCGCTGTTTTTATAAAAATGCTCATTTTTAAAACGCGCCAACATAAGCTCCATTGGCTCTATAGCGCTGTAACGAAAATTATTATATCCGCAAATTAAACAGTCACTAAAGGTGCGCTTTCTTGTTATTTTATCTTCCATATTAAAAAAATTTAAATCTGTAAAGGCTCGCCATATTGTCCGCTACCGACAACTTCCAATTTCTTTGGATTAAATGTTTCTTTAGTATTTCTTTCAATCCACTGTAGAATATCCGTCTTGTTGCGTGGTGAAAATATTATCAATAGCTCGCTGTTTTTTATGTAATGTAAATAATTAATTGGCAAAAAAACCGATATATTTTTATCTTTTAAATGCTCTATTTTGCGACTATCAGTATCAACTATAATTGCATTTTTCGGTAATTCAAAATTTTCCAAAAATTGATCAAGAAGACCTGTAACGCACCATAAAGTTACCTTTCCCTTAGTATTGATAACTTTATTTTGCAGTTCTTTTATTTTAACTTTAACTTGATTAATTTGTTTTATTCCGCCTTTCAGGCAAGCTAAATTATCAAGATATTCGTTATAGTTATTTTGTTCAGCATTTCCTTTTTTAAAAATAGTTAAAAAGCTGAAAGGCCGGCTAGCAATATAGCTAATTTTAACTAATTGAAATCCACTATTCCCTGCTATTTTTTCTAAAGTATTGGCTGAAAAATGATTAAGATGTGAAACTGACGACAACATTATGTTTTTAGAGTAAAGTCTTATATTTGGCACTTCTATTATCATTACGCCGTTTTCTTTTAAAGCTAAGTTGCAGGCGTGAAGAAAATCTTTTACATCGGGAATATGTTCTAAAACATCATAAAAAGCTAAAACATCAACGGAATCTTTAGGTAATTTATCAATACTGTCAATATCAACAGAAGCTTCATTGTTTGGTTCAATATTTTTAATTGAACTAAAATATTTTGATAACTTTTTATGAAATTCGCTTGATTGATTTCTTCCTATTTCAACAAAATTGCCGCCAGCATATTTCTTTAAAATCTTAAGACGATTTTCTATGGAATAAGCTGGGGGAATATCTTTATTAACAGAATAACAATTAGCGTAATAATTTATTAAATCTTCTTTAACAGAGCAAGGGGAATTAAAACAAAATCCACAATTTTTACATACAACCACAAAAGCCTTGAATAAGTAAGATTCCTGATGTGTTTTAAGGTGCGCCTTATTAGAAAAAACTAACTCTAGATCATTAGAGCCACAACATTCGCATATTCTTTTTTTTAAGAGTAATTCTTTCATAATTTGAATTATTCTATAATATTCCGGTTATCTTTTTGCACATCATGTTCATCAGTCCATTTTGTATCAGGATTGCTCTGCTTATACGGCCTATGACTCCACGGGGTCCAACCTTCCTTAATTTTCTTATTAATGTCTTCTTCGGTTAATTTTCCAGTAAATAATTTATAATTACCTTTTTTAAATTTTGGTGAACCTATCTTTTTTAATTTATCAGCATTGCCTTGAGAAATAAGGTCGTATTTGGCATGAGCGTCTACCCTTTCCATTGGAATAGCGCCACTACAGCGTGAGCAATAGCGCTTAACTTGATCTAAAAACTCATTAGGATTTTTCTCCCACCACCCTGATTTAATTTCGTAACCGCCCGGACCATTAAATAGATGATCGTGAGCAGCTGCCACTTCGCAAAAAAATCCACCTTTCGGGGTTATAGATGCTGACCAGCGCCATTGTACCCAGCAGTTGCCAATTAAACGCCACATTAATTCTCGATCATCAAGTATTTCCTCAGCTGCAACTAAGAGTGGTTGATGTTTTCCTACTTCCGCATCTTTATGATCATTATAGATAACGCGGTCGGAATCAAAGGTCTCATTAATAACATCTTTATATTTATCCCAATTAAGACCATTAGTCCAAAGCGAACGCTTACGCCGATTAGGTACAAACTTTTGTACTAACTTGCAAATCTCTTTAAATTGTGGATGCAAAGTTGGTTCTCCTCCCATAATTCCCACTTGACCTCTATAGCCCTCTAGCGATCTAATAGCTTTTTCTACCATATCTAAATCCATAAAAAATGGTTTGGGATGATGCCCAACAAAGCGAGTACATTGTGAGCATTGTAAATTACAACCATTAGTAACTTCAACGTGGATTGCGGGCATGCGATAGATTGGTATCATACGCTTTTATATTAGTTAGTTATAATTTACATATTAGTCTAAACTGACTTCGTCCGCAATAGGAAACCACGGACGACCGACTTCGTTGGTGTATTTTCTTATTTATTAAAAATTTTTTAATTCCTTATTTATAACTGTTAGTATATTATTTATATAATCCTGTTTAGTGGTTTTTAAATTCCATTGAACTTTTTCATTAATATAGTCGTGAATGCTTGCCTGCTCTATGCACTTAAGATAATTTATTATTAAATCACGGTTGGGTCGATAACCGTCAGTTATTTTTTTAATTGCCGACCCGCATGATTCCACGCTATTAACTTTAAAAACAGCTGAACAATCTTTGTACCAGGGGTAGCCAAAAACTAGTGCCGGTTTATGCCTTAAAACTGCCTCCCATGAAGCTGTTCCGTTAACAGTAGCGACTACCTGTGATTTTCTAATAAGAGAAAAACTATTTATTGTAATGGGAACAAATTGAACATTTTTAATCTGGGCGATTTGTTTATAATACCCCAAGTAACGGTAATCAGTATAATTTATGCCAAATAACGCCCATTGAACAGGGTGTTCTTTGACGTATATTACCCAATCCTTAGGCAAAGAAGCTGACAAAATTTTTATCATCAATATCTGATTAACAAATACACCGCCCAACGGACTAGTAGTGCATTCTGGTTGAAAATTTAATGGCGCATAAATAAATTTTTTTGATAAATCAGGTTTTGGATTAGAAAAATAACGATATTCTTTTTGAGTATTATTTTTTAATAATTTATATAAATATAAATAAACTTTTTTAAAAATAGTAAAATTTCTTATGCTTTTAACAACTATTTTTATTTTATTCCTTAAACTCCCCCTATTCATTAAGGTGTTAATATTACTGCGCGTAACATCATCAAAGCAAAATTTTAAATATAACTGCAAATCTTCGCTTAAATCTTTAATTGTAAATTTTTTATTCTTGTTGGCTACTACTTTTTCTAGCAAAGTTCGACTGCCTTCCCAAAAATTATTTTTCCAAACTGTTCTGCCTGCAATCAAAGTTCTCTCAAATATTATTGTCTTTATATTTAATAACTGTGCTAACTCATATATTAAATAACTATGAACTGGATGGGGTGGTTGGGAAAAAATAATTGCTTCAGGTTTAAATTTATTTAATACTCCATACCAATAACTCAATAATTTATAATATAAATTCTTACGTTCGTCCACACACATACCTTCAAAATGCTTATTCATCATAGTTAAAATAATTGATTCCACGCTAGACATTTTATTTATCAACTCTTCTCCTGGCGGGTTAAATTCTGCGTCTTTAAGCTCTTTAGGGGGGATACCTACCCAAGCATCAAAATGATTATGAAAAATTGTTTGAACGGGTTTGTGTTTTTCGTCGTACTTGCCACCGACCCAATATAAAATTTCATGTGAATTTTTTTCTAACTCTAAAAATAAAGTAGCTGTTTCTGGTATTTCAAATGGCCAAATTAAAAATAATTTCATAAACAGGATAATTATATTTTAAAATTTAAATCTTCGTTAGCTAATAATAATTTTTTAATTTCTGCTACTGATATCTTTTTAGTATTTTTTGATGAATACTCTCCAACTTTCATTTTTTTTGCCCCTGCATAGAAATCACTTTTAGAGAGTCTGTATCCAGATTCAGGATCTAACAAATTTGGTAAAATAACAAACATATCTTTAAGCTCAATCGCTCCTTCGGACTCTTCTGCGGTTAGTAGCTTTTCGTGAATCCTCTCTCCTCCATTTTTACCGATAATTTTGATTGAAACTTTTTTATTTGTGTTATTTTTTTCCTGATACACATTTACTACTGCTTGCGCTAAATCTTTTAAATTAACAACTGGCATTTTTAAAACAAAAATTTCTCGATTCTTCATGAATTCAGCTGATTTAAAAACAAGCTGAACCGCTTGTGGAATAGACATAATAAATCTAGTCATCTTGGGATCAGTAACCGTAAGTGACTTTCCTTGTTTTAATTGATTTATAAATAAAGGAACTACTGAACCGCGAGAGCCAAGCACGTTACCAAAACGAACACAACAAAATTTTGTTTTTTTGTTACCTTTATAGAGAAAACTAGCTAAAATTAATTTTTCCGCTAAAAGCTTAGTACAACCCATGACATTAGTCGGATCAGTTGCTTTATCTGTTGAAATAACGACCACTTTATCGACTTTATTAGCATAAGCGCAATCAATCACGTTTTGTGTTCCTTGTACATTGGTTTTGACCGCTTCAAAAGGATTCTTTTCGCAGGATCCAACGTGTTTTAAAGCGGCAGCATGAAAGACGATGTCTACGTTTTCCATGGCCATATTTAGACGTTCCTTGTCGCGCACATCTCCGATTAAATAATTAACGGGCTTACTTAGACCGATAGCGTGCATCAATTCGAATTGTTTTGTTTCATCACGACTAAAAATTCGAACCTGTCGCGGTTTCAATTTTAAAAGCTCTTTAACTATGGTTGAACCGATTGAACCGGTAGCTCCGGTAACTAATATTTTTTTATTTTTAAATTCATTAGACATAGATTTATTTAAATATTAATATTATTTCATCTTGTTAATCTCACTTATTATTTTATGAATTATATATTTACAATCTTCCTGTGTCAAACCAATAAATAGAGGTAAAGCCAAACTGTAATCACTCATTTCTTCACTAATAGGAAAATCGCCTTTTCGGTAACCGAACTTTTCTTTATAAAAATCAGCGAGATGTATACTGGGTAAATATGGTCTGGTACTGATGCCGACTTTTTCTAATTTTTTTATCAATAAATTACGACTGATTTTTTTATTTTTTATTTTTATAACATAAACAAACCAAGCGTGCGTATTATTATCAGCTGTTACTGGTGCCTGGATTATGTCGCTATACGATTCTAGTATTTTATTATACCAACCGGCAATTTTCTTTCGTTTACTTATTACAAAATCAATTTTCTTTAACTGGCTAACGCCTAATGCTGAACTTATTTCATCAAGCCGATAATTATAACCTAAATATTTATGATTAAGTAGTTGGTCATTTTCCGCCCGGCCCTGATTTCTTAAGCTACTACAAATTTCATAAATTTTTTTATTATTAGTAACAATCATACCACCTTCACCAGTGGTCATCTGTTTATTAGGATAAAAAGCAAATACGCCAGCCTGGCCGAATGTTCCGATTGATCTATTTTTGTAAGTCGCGGTAATTGCCTCACAGGCGTCTTCAATTATTTGTAATTTATACTTTTTAGCTATCCTAATTATGCGTTCCATATCACAGGGCTGTCCAAAAATATGAACTACTAAAATTGCCTTAGTTTTCTTCGTAATTTTACTTTCAATTTTTTCTGGATCAATATTATAGGTTAAAGGGTCTATATCAATAAATACTGGTTTAGCGCCGACATATAAAATACAGTTAGCTGAAGCAATAAATGAAAATGGTGTAGTAATAACCTCGTCCCCTGATTTTATTCCGACGGCAATCATGGTTAAATGCAGTCCAGCCGTGCCACTAGAAACAGCACAAGCGTATTTTGTTCCTATTTTTCGGGCAAATTTTTTTTCAAATTCTTTATACTTAGGACCCAGGCTCAGGTTATCAGTATTTAAAACCGCTAAGACACTTTTTTTGTCTTCATCTGTTATATGCGGTTTAGCAATAGGATAATATTTCATTAGGGTTTACTTTTTATTACTTTAATTGGAACTCCGACAGCGACTGCGTTTGCCGGCACGTCCTTATTCACAAAAGAAAAAGCGCCAATAACTGCATTTTCACCAATAGTAACTCCCGGCATAACTACGCTATGGGAGCCAATTCGACAATTCTTTTTTAAAACTACTTTTCCTTTTTTGTTATCAATAGTAGAAACGGAATAAATCGAACAATGAGAACCAATTTGCACCTCATCTTCAATAACTATGCCGTGTTCGGCATTAATATAAGAAAAAGCGCCAATATCTGTATTCTTTCCCAAACGCAAATTTTTTATATGGTTGACTAGCCAGTTCCATTTTGTCAATTCTCCTTCAATTATTTTTGGTGCTTGCCATTTTTTAAATCTTGATTCCATAATTGAACTTTTTATAAAATAATTCTGGTTTATCTATATTTTTCTCTATTATTTTAACTATTCTCTCCCCAGCTCGGCCTGAACCGTAGGGACTGTTTGAGTTTTGGCAATGGCGTTTAAATTTAGGCGTCAAAACACATGTTACAGCTGTTTTAATTTCTATTTGATTGTACGTTGCTTCAATTACATTTTTTTCTCGTTCCCGCCCTAGCTGTCGGTTTCCAATATTGACAACTGGTAAATGAAAAAATCCGGCTTCAATTATACCTGAACTGGAATTACCTATTAATGCATCACTATTTTTTAATAAACTTAAATAAATAAGACGGTCAAGATTTTTATAAATATGGAAATTATCTTTCTTTTGGTATTTATTTATCTCTTTAATAAATATATCGCTACCAGTGTCATTGTTAGGATAAATTACAATTTTTTCCGTCGGAATTTTAGCAATTGCTTTTAGGGTTGGTACAATTTGTTCTTGTGTTGAAATTTTATCTAGGGGAGTCGGATGCTGTAAAACTATTAACCATTCTTTATTAACGTTAAGATTAAGTTTATCCGCCAATATTTTTTTATTAGAATAATGCATTTCATTTAAGACATCTAGCCCTGGAGCGCCGACCTTAAATACTCGCGACTTTTCTTCTCCTGATTTTACTACTCGTTCATAGCTTTTTTGTGAGGCGGTAAAATGCAAATGGGAAAATTTGGTAATGGCCTGACGAATATATTCATCAACTGAATATCCACTAACATCACCACCATGAATATGTAATACTGGAATTTTTAAATGTCCGCCGACAATAGCTCCAGCGAAAGGTTCATCACGGTCACCTAATACTAAAATTGCTGCGGGCTTCTCTTTAAAGCAAACTTCCTTAATACCATCTATTTCCTTGCTTAAAGCGCTTAACATATCATCATTTTTAGAAATAGGTATAATATGACTGATAGGCACACCGTCTTTTTTGATGTCATTTATGGTGCTGCCATAATCCTTAAGAGTGTGCATCCCTGTCGCCACCAAACACAATGACAAGCTTTTACTTTTTACTATCCCGTCAATAATTGATTTCAATAATCCATATTCAGCTCGCGTTCCAGTTATAGTTAATATCTTTTTGCGCTTCATAATATTTATCCTAATTGAGCTTTATTTTTTATCAATATTACTAACTTTATAAAAATAAGATTTTTTGTCAGTTAGCAGCTTATTTGGTGTCCCCTGCTCCTTAATCTCTCCATTCAATAACACTAGTATCTTATTGCAATTTCTCACTGTTGAAATCCGGTGGGCTATCAATAAAACTGTCATTTTATGTTTTAAACTTTCTATTACACGCTGAATTTGAATTTCTGATTCATTATCCAATGCGCTAGTAGCCTCATCAAAAATTAAAATTTTCGGCTTACGAGCTAAGACTCTAGCGATAACAATTCTCTGTCTTTGTCCGGCTGATAAAAGCAACCCCCGCTCACCGACAACAGTCTCAAATTTATTCGGACAACTTTCAATGAAATCATAAATGTTGGCCATTTTAGTCGCCTCTTCCATCTCTTTTTTAGAAATCGAATTATTATAAAATTTTATATTATTGGCGATGGTGTCATTTTTTAAAAAAATATCTTGTGAAACATAACCGATATTTTTGCGCCATTCGTTAATATCTATTTCATTTATATTTTTTTCGTCTATTAAAATTTTTCCGCTGGTCGGATAAAAAAGACGCAAAACAATATCTACAATAGTCGTCTTACCAGATCCGGAAGGTCCAATTAAGCCAACCATCTCTCCTTTTTTGATATTAAAATTAATTTTATTTAAAATTTCTTTTTCTGCACTATAAGAAAAACTTATATTTTTAAATTCTAAATCTTTATTAAAACTAAACTTATTTTTACCATCATTAATTTCTTTATGTTTTATCAACTGCTCTTTATAGTCAAGCATTTTATTTACGTATGAAGATAAAATAGTCATTGCATAAAGAGTTGACTGTAACTGTCGAACATAGCTGAACATCCTTTGAATTAAATAAATCATAACAATCAAGGTCGCGAAATCAAAAGTGTTTGTTTTGTAGGAAATAGCAAAAATTATAAATACAAAAATTAGACCAATCGGCTGGACTAAAGAATCAGTAGCTATGCTTAAAAATGAGGTTTTAATAACAAGCTCCTTTAATGTTTTAAAATATTCTTTGGCTTTATCGATTATCTTACTACTAGCTGACATGATTTTTATTGTCTTCATGCCTAAAATATTTTCGTTAATATGATGTGCTGTTCTTCGATTAATTTTTTCGTTTTCCCTTGCTAGTGCTCTAACTTTATAGAGAAAAGGCTTAAAAACTAAAAATATTAGTCCTCCTAAAATAATCGTGGCTAGGGTAATAACCCAAGAAATGTTTATAGCCACTAAAATAAAAATAGATAAACTGGCTATTATCATTAAACTATTTCCGATAGACTGCAGAAGATAGCTGGCCTGCTTAACGTTGGTTACTAAAATTGTCTCGGCATAGCCTAATTTCTGATTTAGCAAATACTGCCAATTAGCTTCAGCCGTAAGCTTAAAAAGTTCACCCCTAGTTTTCTCTTCATATACGGCAGCGATTTTTATTTTAATATAATTTGATAAAAGTAAAATCAATACTCTAAATATAAGCAAGCCACATACAAAAATAACAAGGTATTTAAAACTATAATTTATTTGGAAATACTCAAAAAAACTTTTTATTATTTTAGAAATTGGGTCATCCGATTTGTCCGAGGCTCCAGTAAGAAAAGAAAAGACGGGAATAGCGGCATTAATTCCCACGCCCTCAAGTAGGGTGCTAAAAAATCCTAAAAAAGTAAGCGCTAAAATTTGCTTTTTATATCCCCAGTAGGCTCTATAAAAAATCTTAAAAAAATTTGTTATTTTATTATCTTTTAAACTCATAAATTAGGGCTACCATTTATTTATTTTATCTACTACCTTATTTTTTATTTTAAGATAGGACTTTATTGCTTGTTGTTCCACTTCAGGCGAGACTAAACGAAAAATCTCTTTGCCTAAAATGCGATATTGGCCACCTACTTTGTTAGCTCTTATCAGTCCTTTTTTTAGCATTCGCTTAATAGTGCTGTTACTGACTTTTAACAGTTCCTGTGCTTCGGCTGTTGTATATACAGCATTATCTCTTATCTCTTTTTCCATATTTTTGTACAACTTTATAATAATTATATTATATATCCAAATATATCAAAAGTATCAAAAAGTGTCAATAAGTGTCATTGACATATTCTATTATAAATATTAGAATATTTATATATCAATAATTATAACAGATTATAAAGAAATGTAATAATATGAAAATTTGTTTTGTATTGCAACGACGCTATACCCCTATTGGGTATTATTTAGCTAAACTCTTGCATAAAAAATACAATATTAATGAATTTTGTGGCTATATCTTTACTCGAGAAAGCTTTGAATTTATTAAAAACCAAAATTCACCTAAATTTAATGAATTACTATTAGACGAAGAAATTCAAAGTCGCTATAAGAAAGAAGTTGTTGATTGGAAATATCTTAAAAAATTAGAAAAAGAGTATGGCCTACCTAATCTCTGGACATATATTGAACTTGACCGAATTATCCGTTACGGACAATTAGTAAGAGCTTACCCTTATGATACTCCACCCTACACTCACGAAGAGATGGCGAGGATTGTCCAGGTTACAGCTAAGGCGGTAATTAAATTTATGGATGAGACCAAGCCAGATGCTATTGTATTTTCCGCTATCGGATCGATTAGTGGCCTATTATTATATCAAATAGCTAAAAAAAGAAATATTAAAATACTTCATATTCTCTCCACTCGTGTAGGTAATAAATGCACTATTAGCGGTGATTACTCTAATTTTGAGGATGTTAATAAACTATTTAATCAATTACAAAAAAACCTAATATCATTTCCAAAACAAAAGCAGGCAGCTGAAGAATTTTTAAAAAATTTTCGTGCCGAACCAGAACCTTATTGTACGTTAGACATGACTAAAAACAGACCGGTTGACCGTCGCCGACAATTTAATTTTCTTAAACCGAATAAATTGCTATGGTCAGTTTACTGGTGGCCTAAAATGATAATACGTTACCTAACCGACTCAAATAAAAATGACTATACTTATATTAATCCTCTCTGGGGAATCTGGGATAAACTTAAAATAAAATTTCGTGTTCTCTTAGGTTTTGAAAAATTTTACAGCCAGGTTGATCCGAAAGAGGATTTCGCCTTATTTACACTACATTTGGATCCGGAAATTGCTACCCTACTCTATGCTCCTTTTTACAAGGACCAACTTTGGTTAATAAAACAAATCGCCCGCTCTCTGCCTTTGAATTTTAAACTTTATGTCAAAGAACATCCGGCTATGGTTGGCTATCGCTCGCGCAACTTTTACCGCGAACTTAAAAAAATTCCTAATGTTAAAATTATTAAACCCACTGTTGAAGGTCTTTCCTTGATTGTAAATTCCAAGCTTATTATTACTATTAATGGCACTTCAGGATGGGAAGGTATTCAACTTAAAAAACCAGTTATTACTTTTGGGAAAGTTTTTTATAATCAACTACCGATGGTTAAAAAATGCACCACTATTGAAGAATTGCCTTATTTAATAAAAGAGCAGTTGGAAAATTTTAAGTATGATGAAAATTCTTTAATAAATTTTATGACAGCTATTTTTAAGGAAAGCGTTGATGTTGATTTTGTTAAAATTTGGAAAATTGGTGGTGACAATAATTTAAAAAATAATTATGAACAACTATCACCTCTAGCTGATTTAATGGCTAAAAGGCTTAATTTACATTCTATAAACTCATAAGCTATGAAAACGCTTATTAAAAAAATACTCGATATTCTGATTGATTTCTGGGCTACTCGCCGACATTTTTATTTCCCTAAAAAATTCACGTGGAAGTGGAAGGCTAGTATGCTTTCAGGTCAGTATGAGCCGGAGACCACTATCCTTTTTAAAAAAATTATCAAACCGAATATGACCGTAATAGATATTGGAGCTCATATAGGTTATTATACACGTCTTTTTTCCCGACTAGTCGGAGAAAAAGGGCAAATTTTATCTTTTGAACCTGATCCGGATAATTTCCGGCTATTGCAAAAAAATACGTCCAGCTTAAAAAATGTAAAATTATTTAATCTTGCAGTCAGCGACCAAACCGACGAAATAAATTTCTATAAAGTTAAAAACAGCACTGGCTGCCATAGTATTATTGAAACCGACAATGCTGAAAAAATAACTGTTTCCGCAACTACAATCGATAATTTTATCAGCCAGCATCCGGGAATTAAAGTTGACACTGTTAAAATTGATATTGAGGGAGGCGAGACTAAAGCCCTATTGGGCATGGAAAATTTACTAAGAACCGCTCCCCGTTTAAAACTGGTTTCCGAATTGTCATCTGATGCCTTAAAATCAGCCAACATCTCCCCCACCGCTTTTTTAAACCAACTACGTTCCTACGGATTAAATTTGTTTGAAATTTTAGATAATGGAAAAACTATCCCGTTGGACAAAAATAAAATAATTAAAGAAGACGGACAACTGATAAAAAAATCAATTAATCTTCTAGCGATTAAAAATGAAAAATAGAAAAAAGAAAATTTTAATCGTCGCCCCTTACGGTTTTAATGACCGGATGGCTAACTTTGCCGAATTTATTACTGCTCGTCTGCTGGCCGAAAACGGCTGGGAAGTTATTGGTCTAGTCCGGCATGAAGCCAAGGCAAAAATAGTAGAGTCTGTCTGCGGCGTAAAAATATACCGTTATAAAAATCTTAAGCAGGGGCTTTATTTTTTATTTAAAATATTCATTTCGAAGCGCCCTACCATTACCCATGTTTATCAACAGCGTAATAATCGTATCGGCATTTTGGCAGCTATTTTAGCTAAATCAATGTCTAAACCACTTCTTTTTACTGAATACGGTTTATTACATGACCATTATTTAGTTGATGACCGCGATGACCCCTTGGGCAAACCTCTAAAACCAAACGGCTTAGTTTTTAATTTAAAACAAATTTTTACAAAATCTTTTATTAGTAAAACTGCACCGTTAGTTAGCAATATAAAAAATTATTTTTTTCACTGGGCGTTAACCCATGCTGATAAAATTATTTTTGTTTCTAAACATAACCTTCCAATAGCTAAGGAATTAAATTTAAAAAATTACACTTATTTGCCCTATATTTTAGATGATGCTCGCTGGAACAAGATGGAAGATAAACAAAAAATAAATGAGTATGATCTATCAGTATTAAAAAAAATTGCCGACCGCCCTTTTTGTCTTTTTATTGGTCAACTTAAACTACGTAAGGGGTGGGATATATATCTAGAAACTATTGCCTTAATAGATAAATCTGTAATGCCACTTTTTGTGGTTATAACTTCTTCAGCTAAAGAAGCGCCCGAATATTTTTCTAAAAAAATAAAGAAATTAAATATTGAAAATAGAGCTATTTTTCTCGGTCAAGTTAGCGGTCAAATATTAAAAAAAGTATATGACTTAAGTTCAATTGTAGTAGTTCCCTCTCGTTATGAGGGTTTTGGTTTAGTAGCAGTAGAAGCTTTTGAAAACAAAAAACCATTGGTCGCTTCAATGGTCACTGCTCTAGATGAAAATGTAATAGACAATTACAACAGTTTAACAGTCCCGCCTAAAAATCCAAAAAAATTAGCTCGAGCTATAACTCGACTTGCTTCTGATCAAGAATTACAAAATAAATTGGTTTTCGGTGGTTCTAAAACTTTAGAAAAATTAAAATCCAGCGAATTAAAAAAACAATGGCTGGATTTTTATGAAAAATTAATTGACTAAATTGTAAAGGCAAATATTATTACTACAAACAATTTCTTTTAAGTTCTGTAGGCTGCTTAAATCCCATTCGGGATTTTTATTTTTATCCCATACAATATATTTGACCCCGTATTTTTTTAATAACACATCAATACCATTATTATTTATCATAATTTTATTATACTCTTCATTTAATCGGTTGATTATCTCCGGTCTTTTTTGAATTATCTCTGAGTCATTGCTATTCAACTTATTTCGATAAATATAATAGTCAAAGCCAGACCAAAGACCTTCTAAATTACGGTAAAGATTGCGGTAAAGATTATCTTTGGATTCGTTACCAATACTTATTTTTTCTAGATATCCAGCAAAGTCGTCTGTAGCCTCTTGATTTAAATAGGTATAGACAAAAAACGCGTCCTTAAGCCTTTGCTCCGGAATATTGCTTATAGTGGCTACCCCGTGCCAAAATAAATCGTGCGGAGTGTAAATTGTTATTAAATAGGCATTGGCATCTGACATTAAAACTACCGTTGGGACCGGTTCCTTATTTAAGACATCAATCAGCGGACGAAAATTTTGCTCATATTTTTTTACATCAAAAGTGATCCAAAAAGATTTGTACTGGCCACCAATTGTATTAATAAAAGCAACCGCGATTAAAAATAAAAATAAATACTTCCTTAACTTTTTATTATTTACTAACCCCCAAATCATATAAAAACTTATTACAATTGATAAAGGAACGATAAAGTACCAATAATAATGCCCATACTGAACCATACGCCCAGTTATTATTTGCTGATTTAAAGAAATCCAGCCGCTTAAAATTATTGCTAATATTAAAGGCCAATTTTTATCATCCCGACGTTTATAATAATAAACAGCAAATATAGCTAAAGTTATCAACCCTATTTTACTAAAAACCGGTCCGTGGCTATAAATAACCCATAAAAAATAAGTCATCTGGTTTCCGGACTCTGCTAGAGGTGATGAAAAAAGATTTATTAAATTATAAATACCAAGCGTTAAGCCAATCGAACTTATCAGCAAAACTTTTTTGGCGGAAAAAAAATCTCTTTTAAGCGATAAAATCAAGAACAGACATCCGTTTAAAGCCAAAACGAAAGACCAGGCGTAAAAATAAACATAAAAAAGCAGACCGAAAAATACTCCGGCTAAAATTTTATATTTTAATTTTTTCGAATTTAAGCTTTTAACTAAAAAATTCAAATAAACAAATAAAACCAACGAACTGAAAAAAGGGTAAATAACGCGCGCGTAAATGTTAAAATTAGTGTAAAACAAAGTTTTGTAATAGATGAGGGAATAACCACCGACAACGAATAAGGCGGCAGCAATAGACAATAATTTTCTCCCGGATAGTTGCAGGACTAAAAAATAAATAAGTATTACAATAAAAAAAGAGCTTATAAAAGCGTAAATATTATAAATAGTTGTTATATCAACTCGTTGCGCCAAACCTAATAATTTAATTGGTGTTAATAATATATATTCACTGTAAGAAACATACGGATCCGACCCATCTTTTCCCTCTCTTAAAACTGGGCTGGCTAAGGCGTTGCCGTCTAAAATTTCTTTTCCTTTTGTTAAATAAAAATGGGCATCAGTACCGAACCAATTAATGTTAAGTCCTTGATATTCATTTTTAGCGACTAAAGGAAAGACAAATAAAGGCGCAAAAATTAGAATTGTTAATAAAAAAGAAAGGGCAATAATTAAATGATGCTCTTTAATAAAAATCTTCAAGTTAATAAAAAATTTCATAAAAATTATTATTTTTTATTTCCTAAAATAGTTTCTCTGACAATTTTTACTACTTTTTTAACTTCAAAATCAGTTAACTTAGCACTTAAAGGAATGGAGACTATTTTTTCTCCTATGTATTCAGCATTTGGATAATCCCCCGCTTTATAGTTAAAATGTTCGCGGTAATACTTATGCAAATGTACTGGAATAAAATGAACGCCAGTACCGACACCACGTTTATGCAACGCTTGCATAAATTCGTTCCGACTGATGCCACTTTCTTTTTTATCAATTAGTAAAGTATAAAGATGTTTTGCATGATGAATATTTTTTGCAATAGGGGCCGGTAGACCGATGGGCAAATCACTAAAACTTTTATTATAAAAAGTCCAAGCCTTCTCTCTCTTTTTATCGTATTGCTCTATCCTTTTTATCTGGTGGATGCCAATGGAAGCATGGATATCCGTCATATTATATTTATAGCCAGGATAAATAACTTCATAATGCTTATAACCGTCATCAGAATACCGTTGCCAAGCATCTTTAGACATGCCATGTAGGGCGTAAATTTTCATTTTATCAGCAAACTTTTTGTTATTAGTAGTAACCATTCCGCCCTCACCAGTAATGATATTTTTTGTAACATAAAAACTAAAACAAGTTAAATCTCCAATACTACCTATCATTTTACCGTGATATCTTGCTCCAAGAGCGTGCGCGGCATCTTCAATAACAAAAAGCTTGTGCCGGCGAGCTATTTTTAAAATAGCATTCATTTCGCAGGGACGACCGGCCATATGAACTGGAATAATTGCTTTTGTTTTTCTAGTTATTGCTGCTTCAATTTTATTTTCATCAATATTCATTGTTTCCTTGTTTATATCGACAAAAACTGGTTTAGCTCCGCAATGAATAATAGCATTAACAGTAGCACAAAAAGTCAACGGAGTAGTAATTACTTCGTCACCAGGTTTAACACCGCAAACTAAAAGTGAGAGATGTAAACCGGCGGTACAGGAATTTAAAGCCAAGCCAAATTTAGCTTTAACATAATTACTGACTAACTGTTCAAATTTTGCTGTCTTGGGTCCAGTGCCTAGCCAACCGGATTTTAAGGTCCTGACTATTTCCTCAACTTCTTCCTGCCCGATTGCCGGCGCACCAAAAATAATATATTTGTTTTTTTTAGACATAAAATTATTTTATATGTTCATGTGCAAAAATTCTATTAATTAAAAATTTTAGCATTAATAGGTTAGATTTAAATTGGGTAAAACTCTTTATCTTTAATAAATGCTGAATTATTTTCTTTGGCCGCAGATAAAATTTCAAATAAGCTCGTCTTTGCCAATGAAGCATACTCTTTGCGCTTAAGTGCTTGAATTCATGCACTGGCGCGGTGTAAACACCGTAATTGTCATAGTTGTAATCCTTAATACATCCTTGTTCGTTTAAAATATTAAAAACTACACTTCCAGGAAATGGTTTTAAAATTAAAAATTTGGCAAAGTCAGGATCAAGTTCAATAGCGAAATTTATTGTTTTTTTGATGGTTTCTTTTGTTTCCCCAGGCAAACCGATCATAAAAAATCCCCAGGTATTAAAACCGAATTTCTTAGCTAATTTAAACGCTCGACGCATGCTTTCGTGGGTTGTATTTTTTTGGATTGATTTTAATATATTTTCATCGCCGGTTTCCACACCAAACCCTAAGTCCTCAAAGCCGGTATCTTTCAAAACCTGCAGGACTTCCTCGTCAATACTATCGGCGCGAATACCGTTAGCAAATGATAGGGCTAAACCAAAATTCCCTTTCTGAATTGCCTGACAAATTTCAATTGTTCTTTCCTTACTTAAAGTAAAAACATCATCCATAATATGTAATTCTTTAATACTAAATCTATCTACATAATATTTAATCTCTTTTAGTAAGGAATTTTTAGAGCGAGTTCGATAGCGCCGACCAAAAATTTGCTTACTACAACAAAAAATACAACCAAAAGGACAGCCTCGAGTAGTCATGATTGACATTACCGGACGGTGCAAAGAATCTGGTGGCTGATAATTATTTAAATCTTTTATAAGTTCCCAAGCTGGGAAAGGCAATTCATCTAAATTTTCTATTAATGGCCTTGGTTCGCCCTTTGTTATCTCGCCATTCTTTCTTGACCAAAGTCCTTTTATTAAATCAAAATCATCTCTATTATTTGACAAAAATTCTACTAACTCCTTAATAGTTACCTCTCCTTCTCCAATTATTAAAAAATCAATATTTTTATTTTTAAAGCATTGTTCGGGCGCAATAGTCGGGTGTACACCTCCTAGCACAACTTTAGCTGAGATATTGTTCTTTACTATTTCAGCAATGTGACAAGCAGCACTGAAAGTTGGAGTAACACAGGTTAAGCAAATTAAATCTGGTTGAATTTCTTTTAATTCTCTGATTAATTGAGTGTCATTATAGCTCTGAGCATCAATATCAATAAATTTAACCTGATGATTCATTTCTTTTAACACTGCTCCAATTAATAAAAGTCCTAAAGAAGGATAGGGCGGAGCGATATTTTTACCGTAAATTTGTTTCTGCGAAGGGGCAATTAACAAAATTTTCATTTTTTTTAATTTTTAATTTTCTTTATCTCTTTTCTAAATTTAATTAAATTTACAAAATGTCGCCAGGAATCTTTAAAAACTTTTACAGTTGTATAAAGCGACTCCCTAATAAAAACTGTTGGGAGTTCCTTTATCTCAAGTCCGGCTAAATGTGAACGGGCAATAATTTCTGTATCCCAAAACCAGCGTGTATCTTGCACCTGTGATAAAACAGGAATAATTTTATCGCGGTTAAAAAATTTGCAACCAGATTCAGTATCACCTAAATCCATCCTTAAAAATAATCCCACTAAAAATTTATAACCCTTACTTAGAATCCAACGATGCAAAACTTTTAGCTTCAATTTATAAACTCGTTGACCGATGATAATATCAGCGCCGTCCCTAACCTTAGCAACTAAAGCTGGGTACCAAGGGCTGGTAGAAAAATCCACATCTATGAAACCAACAACATTCCCTGATGACGCCACAATACCCTCGCTAACTGTTTTGCCTCTGCCTTGATTTTCAGTTTGTCTAATTAATTTTATGTTATTGGTTGAATTGTTATTTTTTATAAAATCGTTAGCAATTTCCACAGTCTTATCACGGCTCGCATCGTCTATAATAATTATTTCATATTGATAAACCATGGTATCAAGAACTTTTTTTAATCTTTTTAAATTTTTAGCTAAGTGTGGCTCTTCATCATAACAAGGCACTACCAAGCTTAGTTTGATATTCGACATATTTTAATATATAACACAATTTTATTAATTAAGCTAATTAATTATTTTTTCTGCTCGTTCTTTCCAAGTAAATTTTTTAACATCAACTAGCGCTTGTTCTGCTATATTTTTCGCCAACTCATTATTGGACAAAACTTCTTTTATGCCTTTAGCTAATTTCTCAGGACTATTTGGTTCAACTATAATAGCATTAGTTTCATTAAGTATTTCCCTGATTGATGGTAAATCCGAAGCTACAATCGGGTTGCCACTCGCCATATATTCAAATAATTTCAAGGGCGATGTGTAGCGTTCAGAATTAGCATTCCCTTTTTTATTTGGCAGAATTAAAACATCAGCCGCTCTTAAAAAAAATGGGATATTTTCATGAGGTTGATGCCCGACTAAAATTAAATCATTAGATGGATATTGTTTTTTTATTTCATCAAATTTTAACTCGTCTCCGCCAATTAAAGTGTATGCTATGTCATCTGTATATTTTAATGAATTTAACAAAATATCTCCGCCCTTCCAATTATGGACAGAAAAATTTCCACAATACATGACTATTTTTTTGTCTAACGGTAAAAATAACTTCTTCCTCGCTTCTTCCTTAGTTAAGTCTATTTGAAATTCTTCTAAATTAACTCCGTCTGGAGCAACTATTATTTTTGATTTCGCAATTCTGTGTTCAATAAGTTCTTTTTTTAAAATGGAAGTTAAAACAATAATTTTTTTCGCTTTTTTAAATACTCTTTTATGCCAATACTTCAACCTTGGTGGCAACTCATGCACTTCTAAATAAAAATTATTAAAAAATAATCCGATTAATGGAGTCCTTAAATATAAAATATCATATTTTTTGAACATCAAACGCAATTTAGCGGAAATAAGAAAACTAAATGTCCGCATTATAAAATTAAACTTTCCCCCGCCTTTGGCGGAAAAATCAAAATAAGGAATTTTAATAATTTTAAATCTATTTTTAATATTATAATAAGGGAAAATTTTGTCGTCACTTTCTTTTTTCATCCCAGTAATAAGCTCTACTTCCAATCTATTCTCTTTAAAAGCTTGACACATTTTCATCACTTGAATACTGTGCGCCCACATTCCTGGTAGATAAACATTGGTTAAATAAATTAATTTCATATTCCTAATAATTTTAAATATATATCTTTCGTCTGTTTAGCTGTTTGCACCCAAGTAAATTTTTGAGAGTGATCCAAGCCATGGCTAATTAAATCGTTTTTAAAATTTTCGTTAGTTAAAACTTTATTCATAGCTTTCGCTATTTCTTTAATATCTAGTGGGTCTACTAAAATTCCCGCTTCGCCAGCTACTTCCGGCAGTGAAGTTGTGTTGGAGGTAATAACTGGCGTGCCAGAGGCCATGGCCTCTACAACCGGTAGGCCGAAACCTTCGCTAAGTGAAGGAAAGACGAACAACTCAGCTGCACTATACATAGCGTTAAGATCTTTTTGTTCAACAAAATTTATAAAATAAATATCATCTTTATATAGAGAATTATTAGCTAAATCAAAAGTCTTTTGATAGTCTAGCGTTGGTGATCCTATTATAACTAATTTAGCCTGACCCTTGTATTCCTTTCTATACATTACATAGGCTTTAATTAATGAATTTACATTTTTATGATACATCAATCGAGATACATCAAGTATAAATGGTGTTTTAATGTTATATTTATGAATTATTAATTCTTGCGCCTTTTTTTTATCTATTTGTAAAAAAGACTCTCCACCACCTAAATAAGTAGTCTTTACTTTCTTCGGTTTTACTTTATAGTATTGAATTATCTCTTTTCTAGCATCATGGGAATCGGCTATAACTATATCTACCCATTTATTAAAATATTTTAAAGTATTCCTAAAAAGCCAACTGGAAAATAATCCTGACTTTCCCACGGTAAATTCCCCTGCTCCATGAGCAGTAATAACAATTTTTTTAGCTGGCGCCAGCCAAAAAAATGGATAAACTCTAGGTTGGAACCAATGAATTATATCAAATTTATTTTTTCTATATTTCCAAAAAAATAATAACTGAGAAAAAAAATGATTGCCGCGAGGTAGATTCAAGCTAGGCATAATTATTTCATGTATTTGATTATCTTTATACAAGGGGTCATTAACTTTTTCAAAATGTACTAAATATAATTCCAATCTCTCATCTTCTAATAAATTTTCTATTATTTTCCGAGCATAAACAGCTGTGCCTTTATTTGACCGATTATCTATAGCATAGCTCATTAAAGCAATTTTAATTTTTCTATTGTCCATATTGTAAACTTTTTAAACTTTACTTAATCTCTTTAAATCAGCTTCTATCATTATTTTAACTAACTCTTCAAAAGACACTTTTGGTTCCCAACCTAAAATTTCTTTAGCTTTATTATTTTTTCCCTGTAAAGTGAACAATTCAGCTGGGCGTTTATATCGTGGATCTATCTTTACATAGGAAGACCAATCGTCTATGCCAGCATGTTTAAACGCTACATCTAAAAGATCTTTGATGCTATGTGTTTTTCCTGTGGAAATAATAAAATCATCTGGATTCTCTTGTTGCAACATCAACCACATTGCTTCTACATAGTCGCCAGCAAATCCCCAATCGCGACAACTATCTAAATTACCCAATCTAATTTCTTTAGCTAAACCAAGCTTAATACGAGCTACGCCATCAGTAATCTTGCGAGAAACAAATTCCTTACCTCTAATTGGCGATTCATGATTAAATAAAATACCATTAGCGCAAAATACGCTATAACTCTCTCTATAATTAACTGTTGCCCAGTAAGCAAATAATTTTGAAATTGCATAAGGACTTCTGGGGTGGAATGGTGTTTTTTCATTTTGGATACCTTCATTATTAGCATTACCAAACATTTCACTAGTTGAAGCTTGATAAAATTTTGCCATTGGACAGAATGTTTTTATTGCATTAAGCAACTTTAAAACACCCATAGCATTTATCTCGCTAGTAACTATTGGTTGATCCCACGAAGTACCAACAAAAGATTGAGCTGCTAAATTATATACTTCATCTGGATGAATTCTTTTAACCGCGTTAATTAATGATGCTTCATCAGTTAAATCTCCGTCAATTAAATCCACTTGGCCATCTATATCTAAATATTCTAAATTCTCAAAATCTCTAGTAGCCATCCTTCTAACAATCCCAAAAACTTTATATCCTTTGTCTAATAAAAATTTAGCTAAATAAGCACCGTCTTGGCCAGTAATGCCGGTTATTAAGGCATTTTTTTTCATATAATTATATTTTAGTTAAATTAATTACTGAATTTATTTACTCATGTCTATTTTTTTAATCACCTTTGTAGGAACTCCAACTGCCACCGAGTGAGAGGGAATATCCTCTATAACCAGACTGGAGGCGCCAACAAGGGAGCATTCTCCAATCGTAATTCCGCAAAGAATAGTTGACGATACTCCGACCCACGCATTCTTTCCAATAACAACTTTTCCTGTTTTTCGAGGAAATTTACGCCTTAGCTCATTATTCGGTCCTGCATCTTGATGAGTTAAAATTGTTACCTGCCCTGAAATTACAGAATTTTCACCTAACTCAATGGGCTCGACTAAATCAAAATTTACACCCTTGCCTATAAAGCAACCGTCCTTAATTATAAGGTTTGTATAATTACCAGCCGCATTAGTTATAGTGATGTGAGGCAATACACCTGCGTTTTTCCCTATTTTGCATCCGCAGCTCTTAAGTATGGTTTTAATAAATGCTCTTGGTGCTATAAAAATAATACTATTTATTAATTCAATTCCAAACGTAAATTTCAATATTTTAACTATTATAAATACAAATAATTCAAATACAAAAATAAACAGTCTAGCTAAAACTAAATAAATAGGCTTCAACAACGGCTTAAGTACTTGAATATACTTATTTTTTCTTATATATAAAAACATAGGTAAGCTTATTATAATTTATTTAATTGTTCTAGTAAAGAAATCCCTGAATTAAAAAATAATATCTAAGTTTAGACTTATTTTTTAATTTTTATTCCTTAACTCATATTCATTAATAAAATATTTTTCTAATTTTTTAATATAAATTGATAATCCATAGTCTTTTACTGTTTGTTTAGCTGCTTGACTAATACGCTGACGCAAATCATCGTCTTTTATTATATGATTAATATTTTCAGCTAAAGAATTCTCATCTTTTGGTTCAGCTAATAAGCCGTTCTGCTCGTTAACTATAATTTCCGGAATTCCGCCTACTTTAGTTGCTACCACCGAACTACCTCCAGCCATCGCTTCTAACATGGCTATTGGTTGCCCTTCCCAGAGAGATGAAATAACAAATACATCTAGAATGATTAATACTTCCCTGATATCCCTAGCTGAACCTATTATTACTCTTGATCCGATATTTAAATCTTCTACTAATTTTTTTAATTCATCTTCCTTATTGCCATAGCCGACTATTAAAAAATATATATCCGAACGCTTAGTATCATGCAACACCTTAGCAGCCGCCTTTATTAAATAAATTAAACCTTTTTGTTCTATAAATCTAGCTACCGCCCCAATAACAAGGCTATCGGAAGGAATATCATAATCTTTTTTTACTTTAGCTGGATCAATTTTTTTATGTTCGGTTAAATCAATTGGGTAAGGTAAAATTGCAAATTTTTTTTTACTTATTTTTTCCTGATTAGAAGTAAAATTTAAAATCGCCTGAGAATCAACAAATATTTTGGCTGTTTTTTTAGCCAACCAACGATCGGCTACTATTTTCCACCATTGTTTCTGCCAATAAATATTATGTTCAAAAATAAAAACTGTTTTTACGCCAGTTAAAAGATTTAATAAACGAATAATAAAATTTGACTCAAATAAATGGCAACACAAAATATCAAATTTCTCTCGATGCAACAATAAAAAAATCTTAACCCAACTAATAATATCCCACGGTCCCTTAAATAAAAATTCATGGTAAGTAACTCCAGGAATGCTAGAAAAAACTTCTATATAATTATTTGGATCCCCTTGAAATAACGTACAAAGATGTGGCTCAAACTTATCTTTATCTATATTTTTTATCTGATTAACCACTAATTTCTCTGCGCCACCGACATCAAGATTGCCAATAGTAAATAAAACTTTTATTTTTTTCATAATTCTCTTAAGCTATTATCTATCTCTTTAATTAATTTATCTAAATTATGACGTTTGGAAACAATTTCCCTAGATTTTCTCATTATACTAGCTTTTTTTTCTTTGGCAAGCTTTATTAATTGGGTAATTTTATCGGCTAAATCTTGTTCGTTATTTTCTTCGAAAATTAAATATTCATGCCAATCTTCCGGAAAAATATTTTCAAATGACTTATTGCAGACTAAAGCTAAGCTACCACAAGCCATTGCCTCTAGTGTTGTTTTATCAAGTGATCCAGAGTTGGTCATATTAACATAAATTTCGCTTCGATTATAGCGCTCTGGTGTTTTATAATTTTCCACTTTGCCTAAAAATTCTATTTTGCCTTTCTTTTCTAATTCAGATGACATTTCTTTTATTTTTTGAAAATAAATGTCGTCATTTTCTCCTGGCTCGCCAACTATACTAAGTTTAAATTCTGCGCCCGTTTCATCTAACAACTCAACTGCCTTAATTAAAACATCAACATTTTTTATCGGAGAAATTCGCCCTAAGCAAAGAATTGAATTATTATTTTTTTGTATGTTGTCATTTTTTTTAAATATCTCGGTATTTATACCAACCGGCATCTGGCGAGCCTTTTTCCATTTAGAAAAATAAGAAAAAGGCGAAGTGAAAAATATTCTATTTGACAACAATCCAGCAATAGTAGATAAAAAATTACCTTTCACATGATTATACCAAAGGTGAGTTTTTTTATTGCCCAGTCTCCAAAATAAGCCGCCTAACAGAACGTACTCTTTGTTCATGTGCACTAGCACCTTATTATACTCTTTTCTCGTCTGCCAAATATACTTATAAAAATTTAATATATACTTTATTCTTGACTGACTTTTTTCTTTTCCCAAACTTAAAATTTTAACATTATCTGGTAGGTTGACCTTGCCCTTTTTTAAACAAATAACCGTTAGCTTTTTATATCTTTTTGCTAGTTCTTCAAGCCAATTGTGCATAAAACCAAGCACGCTGTCGTCAATATCAACTACCTGAGTAATAATAAGTAATTTCATAAAATTATTTTAAACTGAATTATTATAATTTTTATTTAAAAAATAATTTAAATATTTTGTGTAATAAGCCATATCTTTTAAAATAATGGATTCTGTTTTAATTAATATTAATAATTTACTATATTTATTTTGTCTTATTCATAGCTTCCTTCCACGACTTTTTATATAATTCTAAAGCTTCTGCTTTGATCGGCAATTTTTTAATCGCTTCTTTGGCATTCTCGCTTAATCTATTTCTTAAGTTTTCATCTTGAATTAAATTTGCGATTGAATTCTCAAGAGCTTTCTGGTCATCTACTGGGATTATTATTCCGTTCTTATTATTTACAATGAATTCATTTGCACAGCCAACATCTGTCATTATAATTGGACAACCGGCCGCTGTGGCTTCAACTGCTGTTAAACCCCATCCTTCATAATTAGAGGTTAACAAAAATAAATCACTACTTTTATAATAAGACGCTATATCATCGGTCCATGCTTCAAGATAAATATTTTTTTGTAATTTTAATTTTTTTATTAATTTAATAATGTCTTTTTCTTCCGGTCCCGACCCCACTATTATTAATCCAGCCTCAGGATTATTCTTTAATACATTAGGCATTGCTTTAATAGCTAGAGTAATATTTTTTTCGGGGCTTAAACGGGAGGCCATTAAAATTAAAAAATTAAATTGCGGGTATTTATTTTTTAAATTATTTTTTATCGTTGCTGGGATAAATTTATTAATATCAGTAAAGATTGGCAAAACAAAAATTTTTTCTTTAGGAATCTTAAGTTTAACTAAAGATTGTTTAACTCTTTGGCTAACAACCCGAAAATTGTCTGGTTTGGTAATTAAAAATTTGGCTAAAATAATTCTTAATTTATTGGCAAAAGATTCAAGCTTAAAATAAGGACTGAATATATCTCCATGAATCTGAAACTGCAATTTAATTTTATTGGTCCTAGCAATCAACCAACCGCATAGTCCGGTTTCGAACGGGTCTTGGGTAAAAATTAAATCTATCTTATTATTTCTTAAAATATTTCTAGCTATTGTAAATGAGCTAAAAAAATAAAATAAACGGCTGAAAGAATTAGTCGGGTAGATAAATAATTTATCTTGATAGATAATCGGCTGTTCTTTTTTTGTAGTCCAAACAATGACAAATATTCTATCAACTAGATGACTGTATTCTTTAAGCCTAGCTAAGCTGGCGGAATTATCAGAAAATATGGCTTTGTCTAAATTGATTATTAAAAGATTCATAATTATTTAAATTATTATTTATTATCTAACTGCTTTTTAAATACACAAACCAACGATTGCCCGTAATTTTTAAAAAACGGTAGTTTACATAAAAAATTATCAATCGCATGGATCAACCTGTTTGAAAACCAAAATTTAGGCAAACCTAAATAATGCAGGGGAGGAAATAAAGTGGATGCTCTGGAATCAACTAAATTAAAATTATTTTTTTTCATTAAACCAAGCCACTGCTTTAAATTATAATCATATTGATGTTCATCTGGATCCCAGCCCGGCAAACGGATAGTCTTGCCTTTTCTTCTTAGAATTTTACGTCCAATAAAACGAAATAGATTCTCCCATTTGTCGTGCATGGCTGGAAAAGTCACTAAAAGTAAGCCATTATCCTTTAACAAACGGCGGGATTCGCTTATTAATAAAGATGGATGGACAACATGTTCAATGGAATCAATAGCAATAATTTTATCAAATTTTTCCTGCAACGGAATTTTTTCTACATTGGCGCAAACGCCAAAAAAATTTTTTATAGAATGTCGTTCAGTTAATTGCTCAGCCATATCTAGTCTGGCTTGATTAATATCAACACCAACCATTTTTTTAAAATTACCTTGATAAACAACAGCTTGTACCCCGTCTCCGCATCCGATATTTAGAACTTCATCTTCTTTATTAATTGGAAAAAATTCCGGATAAATAATGCCGGAAATCAATTTTCCCCTGTTGTACCCGATATCACCATCCTCTATAGATGAGCTCATATAATTTGTTTGTTTGTTATTTTTAAATCTTAAAAAATTATATGCTCGCCTCATAATTCTTCCCACCCAATTTTTCTCTTCAATTGCAATACCTGCTAAAAATTCAATTAAATATATATCAATTGGCCATAAATAAAAATTATATTTTATCCTAAATTCGAACCATTTCTTAAATAATATAAAATCTAAACTCATTAATTTATAACACTCTCTAATTATCCAAACTTTTTTAGCGTCAATCCATGGAGATTTAAAATTTTTACGAAAACGATCAATTTTCCCCCAGTCTTCTGTGCGTTTAGGTGGCTCAAACCCCTGTTGCTTGCTAAATTCGTACATTTTTGAACCAGGATATGGAAGATACGCTCCTAAAGTAAATCCGGCCTTGGGATGAATTTTATAAATTTCATACATCAAATCAATAGTTTTCTGAAACTCCTTTTTAGTTTCAGTTGGCAAACCTACTATAAAAGAATAACTGGCATGCAAATCATATTTAGCAATACTTTTAACCCCATCAATCATCCTTTCTAAACTGAAACGCTTATCAATTAGTTGTAACAATCTGTCAGAGCCTGACTCTAAACCAATTAACATATCAAAAACTTTTAATTCTTTTAATTGTCTAGCAATATCATCATTAATAAAATCTATCCTTATTTCTATATGACTGGGTAAATCTATTGCTTTTAATATTCTAAAAGCTCTTTTTTGATCAACAAAAAAATTATCGTCATAAAATTTAACAGCGTCTATTTGTAAATTATTTTTTAAATAATTTATATCTTCCAACACTGCATCTTCTGACCATGTGCGCCACCGACCTTGATTAAAATCATTATTATAACAAAAAGCGCAACTAAATGGGCAACCTCGGCTAGTTTTATATGCAATTACTCTTTTGTATTTACCTAATTTATAAAAATAACGTTCTATATCTAGCAAAGTAAAGTCAAGCCGCCATTTATCTAGATCTTGAATTAATGGTCTACGCGAATTAACTTTAAGCTGATTGCCTTGTTTGTATGCTAGTCCTAAAATATTATTAAGATCACTTTTGCGCTCCAAGGCTTGTGTAAACTCTACAACCGTCTCTTCTCCCTCTCCAATAATTAAATAATCAATATAATCTTCTTTAATGCATTGGTCTGGTAAAAGTGATGGGTGAATACCTCCCCATATAATTGGTAAATCTTCTTTTAAACTTTTTATTTTTTTTGATAATTCCGCGCTATGTTGAGTTTGGATACCAGTCATTACTGATAAAGCAACGTATTTAGGATTTTTATTAACAATTTCTTGTGCAGTTTTGTTGATTTCTTTTTCTGTAATATTAATTAATTCTACTTCATAGTTGTATTTCTTCAAAGCGCTCCCCACTGATAAAATTCCCAAGGGTAATATCTTCTCGGAATGGTCTTCGGAATAATTTATTTGAACTAGAATAATCATAGTTTATTTAGTTACAAACTTTTTAGCTAATTTAAACTCAATTGGCCATTTAAAAAATTTCAATTTCCAACGCAATTTACATAATAAGACAAATCCTAACTTTAAAAATTTTTGCGCTTTAATAGTAGAACCCATAGCACTTTTAATGCTGTGAGCGCCAAAACGGACATAAGCTTCCATTGATTCTACAAAGTCCTTATCTTTCACCCAAGGAAAATTTTTAATCGCTAGATAACTTAATTCATGACTAGCCACCGTAGCCCATTCCTTAATTGATTGTGGCGCTTGCCAACCTGACTCTACGCACTCATAATATAAAGTTGAGCCTGGATACGGCCGGAAAGCTTGCGGTCCTAAAATTTGCACTTTATCACTTAATTTTATTAATCTATCTATTAAATTCAAGGTCATCATCATGTCCTCTTTCTTTTCTCCGGGCAAACCAATCATGAATGAATATTGCGGAATAATGCCATGTTTTAAACACATTTTAGCTGAATTTATGACATCCTCAGGTGTAATATCTTTTTTAATCTTAGCCAAAATTCTCGGACTACCAGATTCTGCTCCAAATGATAATAAATAACAACCGGTTTGCTTTAATTTATCTAAAAATTCATCATCAATTCTCTCCTCTTTTACATAATCGGCTCGTACTGTTGTTTCCCAAGAAATTTGTAAATTGCGTTTCAACATGCCGTTAATTACAACTTTAGCTCGATTTATATCTACAAAAAAATTTTCATCCCAAAATCTTAACTTTTTATTTTTAAAATGCGGATTATTTTTTATAATTACTAAATCCTGTAAAATTTGTTCAGCAGTTCGCGGACGCCATCTGTTTTTTAAGATTGCATTAATACAGAAAGTACAACGATGCGGACATCCTCTAGAAGTGAGTGATGGCACTAAAAATAAATTTTCCAAAATTTCGTCAGGTACTAATTCCCAATTAAACAATGGCATGCTAGCTGGATCGTGTAAATCTATCTGCGAATTAATTTTTATATTTTCACCCTGGCGATAGGCTATGCCTTTTATTTCACTCCAATCTTTTCCAATAGCGATTTCGTACATTACCTTTTCTCCCTCAGTATAACAAATGGCATCAACTAGAGGGAACTTTGCGGTTTGTTCAATAAAGAAAGTCGGATGAGCGCCTCCCCAAATAATTTTACATTCTGGATTAATTTCTTTTACCAACCGGCTGATCTCAATCGCTTTAGAAATCTGCATTGTCATAACTGAAATTCCAACGTAATTACACTCCCTTGCTTTACTTTTTATTAATTCTAAATAATTTTTTTGTCTAACGCCGTCAATCATTTCCACTGATACGTTTTTACTATCCAAAAAACTAGCAATGCTTAATAAACCAACTGAGATAGAACTGTCGTAATTATCTTTTACTACGTTAAAGGGCGGATTTATTAATAATACTTTATTCATTTTACATTTTTTTTAATAATTTTGCAGTTGATTCTACTGTGTTTGACCAATTAAATTTTCGAAGTTTTATTTCAGCATTAGCAACCAAACTATTTGCGAATTCTTTATCATTTAAAATTTTAGTTGCTGCTTTTAATAATTCTTGTTTGTCATTAAAACTGACCAGCATCCCATCTTTGCTATTATCTATCACCTCTGGATTTCCGCCAACATTAGTGGTCAAAACTGGAGTACCCGCGGACATAGCTTCTAAAACAGTATGTGACAATCCTTCGTAATTTGTATTTAAAATAAATAAATTAGCTGCTTTAAAATAATTTATCATCTCTGTTTGCTTTATTTTGCCTAAAAAATAAACTTTATCATTAATGCCTAGCTCAGTGGCTAATTTTTTTAAATTATCTAATTCTTGCCCATCACCTAAAACTAAAAAATTAACATTATCTAACTTGGGCATAATTTTTATAATTCCAGCCACGCCCTTCCATGGAGTTAATCGACAGGCGGTTACTATAATTTTATTGCTTGTCTCGCCATAGCGCAGTGAAGGCGGATTTTTGCCGTATTGTTTTTTTATATTTTCTATTGCATTAATATCAAAACTATCATTCTTAATAAAATCTACGGAATTGTAAATTGTCTGAATTTTATTTTCTACAACGCCAATTGCTTGCGCTATTTCTTTCATAAAATTACTAACTGCAATTACTTTATCAGCATTAACTAATATTTTTTTTCTTTTCGCTTTTAACTTTTTAATTTTGCTATTATATTTATTTTTCTGAAAGTCAACAATGTAATCATCAGTCCAACCGTTAGCAACTGCTGTCTCCCAAGCGCTATCTCCGGCAAAACGAACTACATATTTTTTATTGGTTAACTTTTTTATTAAATAAGCGAAATAGCCAACACTGTAAGTATCTGTTACATAAATTACGTCCGCCCACTTTGCTAATTTTTTCATCTGTAAAAAATATTTTAAACGGCTAAATAACTTATTTTTTAAAATTCTAGTCACTAAAACTTCAGAATTCTTAATTCTAAATTCTAAATTCTGTTCGCTGTATGTGATAACCTTAACTTCAAATCCACGCCCCACTAACGAGCTAGCCATCGCTTCCAACATCGTCGCCGGCCCCCCAATATCAGGTGGAAAAATTCCAGTAGCTATCAAAATATTTTTATTATCAATATTTTTATTTTTCATGCCTTTTTTAAAAATTAAAAATTTATAAATTAAGAAACTACCGATTGCTAATAATGCTCCCATAATTATCTGGGAAAATAAAGGATATGTGTTAAATTTATCAACTAATACATACATACCTCCGGTATTTATGATTAAATTTAAAATCGCTACTATTAAGTAAAGGGCCATTTGCTTTTGTATACCTTCCCGCCTAGTATCACGGAAAGTCCAAAATTTTTGCAAATAAAAACTAACAAAAAAAGAAATTAAAAAAGCAATATTAGTTGCTATTAGATACCATAAATCAACCCAGGTTATTAAAATATAAAATGTACCTAAATTTGTAATAGTTGCCGTGCCACCAGAAATTAAATATTTTGCAATAACTTTATTTTTATCTATTACATTATAAATACCTGGGATACTTTCTTTAGCATATTTTTTTAGATTTCTATATATTTGTTTCATCTTTTGCTTTTGCGTTATTTTGCGTAAAGTTTTGCGTGGTTTCGCGTTTCTTTAAATACATTAAAGCTAATTCATATACTCCAAACAACACACTTGTATAAATTAGATTTCCGGCTAAAGTATTTCTGAAAAATGGTAAGGCTAAAGTAAGGCATAATACTAAACCTTCCCAAGTATGAGCGTACCAGCTAAAAAATGCCCAGACTGCAAAATTTGTAAATATAAAAAATATTATTGAAGAAACAAGTGAGGCAAAAATAATGTTGTACCATTTTTTACGATTATATAATATCCAGCCGATACCATAAGCTAGCGCAATGCTTAAATAAACTGTTAGCATTACCTGCCAGTCATAAAAACCGATAAAAAGATCACTAATTAACATTGCGCCTAGTGGTAATAATATCCCCCACTTTTTTCTTAAATAGCATCCGGCAAATATAGCCATTGCTACAATCGGTGTAAAGTTATAAGGATGTTCAACCAATCTTGCCAGAGCAGCTAAAGCGATAATCGATATTGCGATAATAATTTTTGTTCTTTTTGACATAAATTTATTTTAATTCATTAATTTATTTCAGCCTGAGGCTGATCCGCCTAGGGCGGAAAATATATTATTAATTTGAACCGCAATTTTTTTCCAATTATATTTTTCTAAAACCATTTGCTTGGCATTATCTACAACTTGCTCAACTTCTTCTTTATTTTTTTCATCTAAAATATATTTTATTTTTTCAGCTATGCTCTCTGGACCTTTTACTTTGCAAAACCAACCAGTTTTACCGTCTTTAAGAAAATCGGGGATACCGCCGACTGGTGTGGCAACTACTGGCACGTTATAAGCCATGGCCTCTAAAAATGAGTTACCTAACCCTTCAGTTAAACTTGGCCGACAAAATACATCAGCAACCGCATAATATTTTTCTAATTCTTTTGGCTCAATAAATCCTGTAAATTTAACTTTGTCTTCAATTTTTAAATCTTTAGCTAGCTGTTTCAATTCACTTTCCAATTCCCCATCGCCACAAATTATTAATTTAACTGGCAATTCTATAACTGCCTTAATCAAATCTTGAATTCCATTCTTTTCTACTAGTCGTGAAGTAGTTAATATCACTTTACTATTTAAAAATTGGTCATTGGAAATTGAATGGTCATTGGTCATTGGAAATTGTAAATTCGTACCATTAGGTACAACTTCCACCGGGCAACTCACCCCCATTTTTTTCGCCCATTCTGCTAAATAATTAGAAATGCACTGAACATAATCAGCTTTAATAAAAATTTCTTTAAACCATTTTTTAATAACAGGGTAATTAATCTTTCTTTCTACTTCTTTTAAGTCATCTCCTTCCTGCAGAGTAAGCAAAAACTTCACTTTTGGATGTTTTTTCTTAAAAAATAAAGCGGCAAAGCCGGAAAAGCTCGCCATTATTGACCATATTATATCATATTTCTCTTTTTTATGTAGTTTTCTGGCTAAACTGACCGCTCTAAATGGAAAAAGTAATTTATCAGCTCTGCCTAATCCCCAACCGATTCTATGTACATTTATATTTCCTATTTTTTCTTGTTTAGCATCTTCTTTATTTAATCGTACGGTAATCATATCAAAACTAACATCACTAATTCTATTAGTAATCTCTTTGACGGCTACTTCAGCTCCGCCAACGTGTGGAAAATATGCAGTTGAAAATATTAAGACTTTCATTTAATTTTGGGTAATAGATTTAATATGATCTTCAATACTATGCTTAGCAGACCATCCTAACTCATTCATCTTTGATAGATCTATAGTTGAAGACATTCGGTCTCCTTTTTTTTCTGGAAGCATTTCAATTTCACCACCAAATAACTTTGCTATTTCCATTATTGAATATGTTTTTTCCGAACCAATACAATAGCCATCGCCTGAGCCTTTTTCTCCGGCTAAAATCAAACCATCTATAATGTCATTAATATAAGTGAAAGCCCGCTGTTGCGTGCCCGGCCTTACCACTGATAATGACTCTTTATTTTTATGTTTTCTAGTAAAAATGCCGATTAAAGTTGCGTATTTTCCGTCAGTCATTTCACGACCGCCGTAGACGTTATAAAAATAAGTTATAACATGCGGTAAATTAAACCAGCGTCCATAATTATTAACCAATTCAGTGTTATTAGCTTTGCTCCAAGCATAGGGCGACTCTGTCCGGCCACCAATACTATCGCCGAACTTTGTGCTTGATCCCGCATATAAAAGCCTTACGTTGTTTTTTCGGCAAAATTCAAGCACTCCTAATGTTCCAATAATATTTAATCGCCAAACTAAATTAACATCTTCAAAGCTAACTGATATTCGAGAATACTCACCTAAATGATAAATCATATCAGGCACTTCTTTAATATGCTCTTCAATGTCCTTTGTCTCACCTTTAATATATTTAACTCCTTTAATATGATTTTCTTCTTTTCCGGTAAAATAATTATCTAAGCTAATCACTTCATGCTTTTGAGCAACTAATTTTTCACAAAGGTGCGAGCCAATGAATCCAGCGCCACCAGTTACTAATATTTTCATAATTTTTAACCTGCCTGCCGGTAGGCAAGGTCTTTAATTCCTAATTCACGTTTATACTCTGGCATCCATTTTTCTAAGTCCATTTGTGGTTCCCATCCTAATAATTCTTTAGCTCTAGAATTATCTGCTAAAGTTTCTTTTGGTTCAATGCGGGGCTCAATATTTTTTGTCGGTCCGCCAATCATCTTAGCTACATCATTAACACTAAAATTATTGCCACGACCAATATTAATCGGCTGACCATCGCTGACATCACTTTCAGCAGCTAACATATTTGCTCGCGCTACATCTTTTACTGAAGTGAAATCACGTCGCTGTTCACCATCACCGACAATTGTTAATGGCTCACCTTTTAACCTTTGACTGGCAAAAATACCAATAACTAAGCAATATGCGCCTTCCAATACCATGCGAGGGCCATAAACATTAAAATATCGCAAACATACTGTTGGTAATTTATAAATTTCCGCAAAAAGCCGACAATATTCTTCGCCGATATATTTTTGTAAACCATAAGGGCTGAGCGGATGGGTTGGCATATCTTCTTGCAACGGCATTGTTGGTTGATCTCCATAGGCTGAGGATGATGCGGAATAAACCACTTTCTTTACTTTCGCATCCCTAGCTGCGACTAAAACATTTAAAGTAGCATTAACATTATGTTCATTAAAAGTTACTGGATCCTCAATAGAGGGCTGTACTCGAGCTAAAGCAGCAAAATGAAAAACATAATCAACACCTTCAAAATGTGATTTTATTTTATCAAAATCGCGCAAATCAACTTCTACGAATTTTGCTCTAGTATTTAAATTTTCTTTTTTGCCAGTAGATAAATTATCTAAAATAATTACTTCGTCTCCGCGTTCAATTAATGCGTCAACTAAGTTAGAACCAACAAATCCGGCTCCGCCGGTTACTAAACATTTCATAGGTTAAAAGTTATGAATAAAATTAGTTAGATTTATCTACTATATCATCTCCATAAACACCCTTTAATAAATCTAAATCTTTATTGCTTTTGACTAATAAATCAATATTTTTATCTCGCATAGCGTCTAAAAGCTTGGTGCCTGTTTCATCACCAACTTCTTTTTTATACATTTCACAAAAAGCGGCAAAATCTTTTATAAAACAATGCCCACCAGCGCCACGTCCGCCCTTGTGCACGGGCTGCATATGCAATTCATTAAATGATAAAACTTGTTGGGCGTCACCGCCCTTATCTCCACTTTGGTGAACAGGATTCATGTGAGAAGAGCCGATGCGCGGATCAGCCGCCATTGCTTCTTTAATTGTATCCCAATTAATACCCTGTTGTTGCGCTAAATCATAAAGTATATTAAAAAATATAACTTTAAAATAAAACCAGTTATTACCACCATATTTAATCAATTCAGCTTCGCGCGCTGAACAAATTAATTGATATTTTGCTTTAGGTAAAACATCTATCACCTGTTGGGCACGATTGCGATACTCATCGCTATCTACTGGTATTCCAACAATATTACGCATCGGATTAGCAGCGTCATAGGCTGCAGTCGATTCAGATAAAAATTCTGGGGAATGCATTACAAAAATATCAGGATTAGCCGCTTGAATTGGCTCAGTACTACCGGGTAAAAGAGTGGACTTGATGACGGCAATTTTTTTATTGCCTACTAAGGGAACAACTTTGCGCAAAATACCATCATCAAAACCCTCCGGAGTCGACGGTGTTGGTACAGCAATAAAAACAATATCACAATCTTTAATCCGATCTTTATTTTGTATGTAAGGTTCTTCCATGGCGTAACGGATGACTTCGTATCCACGGTCCTCAAAATTATCAGCATAATTTTTGCCGATCCATCCTTGTCCAATAAATCCTATTAAGGGCTTCATATTTTCCATTTTTTTATCTTAGTAAACAAAAATAAAAGCGGTTGATTTTTCGCTAGCTATAATGTATTATTAAATAAATATGTCCAAAAGTCAAACCAAAATTTTATATCTTATAACCCAATCGGACTTTGGTGGTGCGCAAAAATATGTGCATGATTTAGCTACTAATATTAGCCAAAATTATACTGTAATAGTTGCCGGCGGAGAACAGGGAAATCGAGGTGAATTAGCGCAAAAATTAAGAAAGAAAAATATAGAATATATTCATCTTTCACATCTTAAGCGTGCTATTTTACCATGGCATGATTTTTTAGCATTTTGGCAAATTAAAAAATTAATTAAACGAAAAAAACCGGATATTGTCCATCTTAATAGTTCAAAAATTTCTATTCTCGGATCACTGGCTGCTAAACAATGCAAAATTTCTAAAATAATCTATACAGTTCACGGTTGGGTGTTTAACGAAGAATTAGCATGGTGGAAAAAAACTCTTTACAAGATTTTAGAAAAATGGACTGCAAAATTTAAAACTCATATTATTTGTCTTTCAGAATTTGATAAAAAAACTGCTATTCAGAAAAAAATCACTCCAGTAAATAAAATTTCTGTAATTTACAATGGAATTAAACCAGTTGACTTTTTATCAAAAGAAAAAGCACGTCAAAGATTAAATTTAGATAAAAATAAATTAGTAATCGGCACTATCGCTAATGCTTATAAAACAAAAGGGCTTAAATATTTAATTGAAAGCGTGAATAAATACGAACTAGGATATTTGATGATTATTGGGGATGGACCTGAAAGAACAAAGTTGAAAATCGAAAAAAACGGTATTATAGCGGGATGTATTCCTGACGCTGCCAAACTTTTACCGGCTTTTGATATTTATACTTGTTCTTCTATTAAAGAAGGCTTACCTTACACTATCTTGGAAGCTATGCAAGCTGGCTTACCGATCGTCAGTACGAACGTTGGTGCTATCCCAGAAGTTATTACTGACAACAAAAATGGTTTATTAGTTGAACCCAAAAATCCTGAACAATTAGCAGAAAAAATAAAATATTTATTAGATAATCCTAAAATTACTAAACAACTCGGAGAAAATGCTAAAGAAAAAGTTAAACAATTTACTTTAGAACAGATGGTCAAAAAAACAGAAAAATTATATAATAAATAAAAAAAGTAGGCCCTAGCGGCAGCGATAACTTACAATTAGGAAAACTTCCATTCTACTTTATCTCCTGCTTTAAGCAAATACTTGTCCGCCGCTATATTAGCAAATTTATCATTTACATAATACGTCCAGTAATTATTATCCTGGCCGTTTTTTTGATCGCCAATTGTAATAATAAAAATTCCAACGCTATATGTTTGAATTTCCAATATTATTCCTAAATCCCCCGCTCCCTGCTCTAAAACGTCATAAACAGTCATTTCATCTTTAAATTCAACTTGCACTGTCTTTTTTTCTTCACCAAAATTAATAGTCAAATTCACTTTCTCTACCTCTAATACAACTTGTTTTACATCTTCTTCAGTAGAAGTCGCTAAATTTTCAATAGGAGACTTAATATTTTCTGTATTATTAACTTCACCGACTGGCACTTCCTCTAAATTTTTTTCAACAAAAACACACCCTGATAATAAAACTACTATAATTAATAATTGTAAAATCTTTCTCATGGCTGTATGTTATGTGCCTGCCCGCCCAATCGCGTAGCGAGATGGGAGGGTTACTTATTATAAGCTATTGCTCGCACAGCATCCCAATCAATCGCTGATGTTGGCAAATATTTATAAATTTCCACAAATTTTTTAATGCCTTCACGTTCTAAATCTAAATAGCGCTTAACTGGTCTTAGTCCATAAGCCATCATATTTATAATTTTTTGATCCTTGGCATCTTCTAAATCAAATTCTCTGTCGTAAATTTTCTTAAATTCTAACTTTGCTTTGTCTTCTGCGGTTACATTTGTAGTTATAGGCATTTCTCCGTTAGCGATTTTAATAGCGTCTACCCATTCCTCTTGAGTTTCCGGTGCTTTACCAAAAGTCGATTTATAAGAATTCAAAACTCCAGCGCGCTCACCTGCTCCAAGTTTTTCGGTACTTTCAGTTCCTTGTTCCATAAAATCTTTAGTTTCTTTTTGAGTCATGCTTTCAGCTTCTAGAACAGTTTGGTCAACTGGCGCTTCTTCCTCAACTTTAACACCTAAAACTTCTTCGTTTTCATTTTCACCATCGTCATCAATAATTTCTGTAGTTTCTTCAGTTTCCGGTTCTACAGTTTCCGGTTCTACAGTTTCTATATTTTCATTCGTGGAGCTTGGCGCCGACACTGATGGTTGATTATTATTAGAACTGCCATTGTTAGTCTGCGGAACTATAACAACTGGCGCCGGTAAAACTGTAATCCCTATTGAAGCACTATTAACATATCCGTCTTTTTTAGCAGATAAGCTATAATCAGCGCTTGGTAAAACCATCGACACTTGTCCGGAAGCATCAGTTATATAACTTCGATTAGCTCCACTAATAATTGCCCCTTCTAAAGCTAACCAAGATTCTCCAGCAATATATTGAGCATATTCAACCGTAATAGTTACTTCTTTGCCGTTATTATAAGTTGACTTATCAGTTGATATTCTAGTGACTGGCGGAACCGCATAATACCCAATTGGAAAACTTTTACCAGCTAAAGCAATTACCGTATATGGTGTCATAGCTTTATTATTAAAAGCTGGATTACTAGCAGGATCTACCCACCAAAATCCGCCATCAGCGTCTTGTAAAGTATTTATATGGTCTATAGAGGTACTACCGTTTTTAATCCAAGTGGTCGGATCCTGCCCAATTTTATAAATTGCTGAAATTACCCAAGCGTCAGAGCCAGAATCGCTATCAGTTCCCCAAGCCGGATCATTCATAAATCCGCCATCGTCGTTTTGCAAGGTATGCAAAAAAGTAACCGCGTTAGTAATAATTACGTCATTTACGTCTACACCCGCTTCTATTAAGGCCATAATAGCCGCTGCAGTATCATTACTACCGCTATTACCACCAACCGCATAACCCCAGCCACCGTCACCATTTTGGTTGGCTAATAGAAAATCTTTGGCCGCAATCGCTTCTGGGCAACCGGTTTCATAAATAGACGCTAAAGCCAATAACGACCAAATATCGTCATTAAGCAAAGTATTGTCGCCCATTTGATTTCCGTCATAATAGGTTTTTAATTTTGCCACATAATCAATTTCGCCAAAAGTAGTAGAATTTTCTCCAACAGCAGCTAACGCTAAAATTGTTTTGGCATAATCATTTGTTGGATTAAATCCTCCTTCGGCAACGCTAGTTAAATGATCTGTTGAAACGCCTACTTCACCAGCTGCAATCAACGCTTGTGTAATCCAAGCATCTTGAGTCTGACCTTGTAAATAAGTAACTGCCTCTGGAACGCCGGCAACAGCAGGACTTGACCATAAGGCGACGATCAACATTGTTGTTAACCAAATTGTTTTTGTTTGCATAAAAAAATTCCACTTCGAGTGGAATGTATTTGGCTCTTCTCTATAAAAAACCAAAAACACTACAACTTTTGCTCGAAGATTAGTGTTAATAAATAATTTGGTACTCTGGCTTATTCCGATTACTCGGAAATTACAGTTGCGGCACAGCCTCGGATTTACACCGATGTTTCCCTTTTTTGAATTGTATTATTATTTTATATACTTAAAAAATTTTGTCAAACATCACTTATTCTTCTAATTGCTTTAATAACTCTTGAATTCTATCAGCTTCTATTTCTTGAATAATATATTGTGAGTCTCTTTCAAATTTATTATTAATTTTTGCTAATTCAGAGGATATATCAAGCGCTTTCTGATTTTCACCTATTTTTAAATACAATCTAATTAAATTCATTAATACTTGCTCGTCAAGCCTGTCATTCTCTTTCGCAAGTTCTAATGCTGCTAGCTCTCCCTTAATATCTGAATTTTCTTTAAATCTTTTAGCTAATAATAAAAAGAAGCTACTATCAGGCGTCTTTTGACCTAAATTAACAAAAACTCTAGTTGTTTTTAAAGCTTGTTCTAATTGATAATCAGCTAAATACGCTCGCGCTAAATGATAATAACTAGCCCTATATCTACCATTAACAGCTATCGCGTTCTGAATAATTTTTATAGCTTCTACAGGACGATTAGAAATTATATAACTGTTAGCTAAAGAATAATAATATTGTAAATGTTCTTCACTCAAAGAAATTGCTTTATTATTATTTTCAATTGCTGAAGCAATATATATTGGATCATTATTAACTATATAGGCAATATTATCAAGCTCGGCTTTGCGAGAATAAAGCATAGCATTATCAGGGTCTTTTTTAATTTCTTTATTTATTGCTTCATTAGTATCTAAAATTCCTTTTCTTAAAAATCCTACGCTAGCATCGTCTTTAAAAATTTCTTGTAAACTTGAGCCAGCTCCCACGATATAATTGACATAAGCTAGCACCACATTACGGCTGGGAATAATATTATAATCAATTGCTTTTTTGAAAGACTCGGTAATTTTTTCTAAATCATTATTATATCTATAAGGATCAACAGCAGCTCTACATGCTTGCCAAACTTTAATATTTAATTGATAAGTTACTAATAAAATAAAAATGCTAATTATTATTATTGGTATAAAAAATTTCTTTTCTTTTCTGATTTCGCCAAATTCTATCATGGCGTCTTTATGATACCGATATTCAATAAAGGCAAGCATAGCTACAAAAGCAGAGTAAGAATTCAAATCATCAAACACAAAAATTAAATGTATAAAATAGGTTATTGTTAATCCTGTAAATAATAAAAATTCGTCTAATTTTATTTTTTCTCGTCTATATCCTTGGATTAAATAATAAAAAATAAAAAAAGGAAATCCTAAAAATATAATGAAACCAACTAATCCATTCATAACTAACACATCTAAAATTGCATTATGCGAACGATCGAAGTACGGTTCACTTGGAGCGATTAAATAATAATCAGCATTAAAATATTTATTAAAAACAACATTATAATTATCCATTCCAACACCAAAAATTGGATGCTCTTTAAATCCTTGCCAAGCAGCATTCCAGCCAATAAAACGTGTTTCAGCAGTTCCACCAGATAAAGATATAGAAGATAGCCTAGTTAAAATAGAATTACTTCTAACTATGTTACTATCCGGATTTAAAAAAGCAAAAAATAGCAATAAAGATCCTGAAATTAATATTACTGCTATTCCAGTTTTTGCTTTTTTATTTTGACCTAAAAGTATATACAGTAAAGCTGCTACAGTAAAAGCAACTATTAATCCTAGAGTTGTCCCTCTAATACCTGCTAAACTAAAAGCAAAAAGATTAATTATAATAGCAAAAAGATAGTAAGCCTGCCACCAACGATTTCTAGTTTTTAATAATAAGAAAAGCGCAAAAAAAGCGCTAAAGGTTGTATAAATAGCAACATAAGCAGAATTACCTAAAGTGCTAATAATTCTGGTTTTACCAGTTGAAAAAAGTTCGATATTAAAAACTTCTGGATAATATTGCGCAATTCCATAAAAGGATACATACAAACTAATTACTATAAAAGTATTAAAAAATATTTTCCATTCTTTGCCGGTAAAAAATGAACGGAGTAAAAAATAAAACAGCCATAAATGAATAATGGTAAACACGCCCCACATACGCTCAATATCTGAAAACCAACTAATTGATATGGAAAAACTAAAAAATGAAGATATGATATTAGTTGCTATAAAAGCGCTAAAAATCCACAAAAAATAATTTTTTTTATCATTTAATTTAAATTTATTTTTGACTACAATAAACAAAAAAACTATTATTGCCAATTCAATAACTGTGCGAAAAAATATTGTACGACTACTAATATAAGGAAAAAGTACATTTCCTAAAATTATAGCCGGAGTAATAGTAGTTGCGTATAATAAATACTTAACTGTTTTTTTTAAATTTTGTGAAGACAATAATTTGTCCATATTTTTCTTGCCCGCCTCGATGCAGAGCTTTGGGTGGGTCATTAATTATTATTCGATTCCTGCCTGTTTTTTTTCTTCAGCATTTTGAACAAATTTTTCAACCGAATCTTTCATCTCTGGATTAAGTTTAATTGCGCCCTGAGCATACTTAATAGCATTATCCCATTCGCTTTGCTCGTAATATCTATTAGCTAAAGTTGAATAATATAAATAATTACTGGTTCCGTTTTTAATCATTAATTTATAAAATAAAATTTCTTCATTAACATCTTGTTGAACATCAAACAGTCCTATAAAATTTGTTAGAGTTTTTTCATTAAGTCTTTCTCCTAACTCGATGGCTTTTATTAAACTTTCCCTAGCCTCACTATATTTATTTACTAAATAATAAACCTTAGTTAATTCCCAATAAGACCGACTCCAACTATCATTCAAACTGACCGCTTTTTCCGCATTTTCCACTGCTTCGTCTAGCTTGCCGGACATTAAAAAATTTTGTGACATTAAAAAATATAATTCAATTCTATTTGGTGAAGTTTCAATGGCCTTATTAATATATTGCATAGCTTCGTCTAAGGTGCTCTCATTCAAAATATTTTCGCTAGATGATTCAATATCAAAACGATAATTTAAAAGTTCTCCTGTTTTAGAATTATAGTAGGTGTCGTTAGGCAAATATTTTAAATTTTCTTTATATAGGTCAATGACATAATTAATATCACCTTCTTTTTCCGGCCGCATGCTCTCGCTTTTAAGATAATAATTAAAGACTGTGTTAGCAACACTACTTCTTAAATCTAAATCTAAGGGAGTGCGATAGCTAAGAGAGCGCTGTAGATAAGCCATTCCTTGCTCATAGTTTGTTGGAATTAAAATTTGCCCAGCCACATTGTCTCTTAACGCCCAATATTCATTGAATATTATTTTCTTATAAGAATACGAGAGGCCGGCTAATAAAATTAATGCTATTAAAATAATTAAAATTTTAGGCGCTCTTTTTTTGTCGTCGACGTTTATATCATCATCACCTTGCAAATTATTATTAATAAAAATTAAAAATATCATGAATCCCATCATCTGTGGCAACATATCAAAAATAAATAAATTTTGGATAAAATAAGCAATTCCTAGCCCACCTATTGTACTTAAATAAACATAATCCTTGCTTATTTTATAATGTTTTAATATGCTATAAAAAATAATAATTAATAATAATAAATAAGCGATTGTGCCAACTATTCCAGTTGTGGCTAATAATTCAATAATAATATTATGAGCTCGATCAAAATAATTATTTTCAGGAGCATAGTTATAATAATCTGTCTCTAGATATTTATTATAAGGAACAGCAAATTGATTTAAACCGTAACCAAAGATTGGCTTTTCTTTAAATCCCTGCATACCCCATTTCCAAGACATAAATCTAGTAATAGCGGTTGATTGCTGAAGAGAAAATTGAGTAGAGCGATATAAATACGGATTACTTTGCACAAAACTACTATTTTGATTTATGAATAAAAAACCATATAAAGCTCCCATAAATACAACCGCTACAATAATCCATTGTCGTAATTTTTTATTAGTTTTTAAATTTCTTATTAAAACTGTTAAACCAAATAATACTCCGAGTGCTACTCCTAAATAAGCGCCTCTGGTTCCGGTTAAAAAAATAGCAATTAAATGTAGAATTACGCTAGAAAAATATAATATTTTAAAATTCTTTTTTTGATTACTTATTGCTAAATAGCCGGAAAAAAACAAGCCAAAAATTAAATAACCAGCAAATACTCCAGAATTACCAACAGTGGCCATAATTCGATCTACACCTGGCTTGATATTAGTCAATCCAAACCATTGTAAAATTCCGTATAAACAAAGTATAGAGCTAATACCAACAAAAACTGATAATAATAATTTTAGTTCTTTTTTGTCTTTAAATAATGAGACGCCTGTTAAGAATAGAGCAAAGAAATGCAAAACACTAAACAAACCCATCATTCTTTCCGTGTCTCCCCAAAAACTTAAATATGAGCTAATACTAAATACTGTAGCAATAATCAAGATTAATATATATAAGCTAAATACTTTAGTTAATAAACTGAATTTTGGTCGCTGTTTTGGATATAATAAAATAAAAACAACCCATAAAAAAAATAACGCTTCAACGATTAATTGAAAATATAAAGCGCTAGTCGTTACATAAGGAAAAAATAATCTTCGATCAACAATTAACGGCGCCAGCAGAGCTAAAAAAAATAACCCTTGCAACATCTTTTTGTATGTTTTTTCTTTTATCATAAAAATATGAATTTAAATTATTTTGTCATTCCGACGATTTTTGCATAGTTCACGACGAAGTCGAGAACGGAGCAAAATGAGGAGAAATCTATAATAGTTACTTAGGTACTAAAAATATAACAATAATACTCAAAAAAAACAACCCCCCGAATTACTTCGGGGGGTGTTTTATATCTGAATTTCTTATCTTTTCAGAAACAACTATTATTAGTTGTTATTTACTAAGAATTTGAGAATCTAATGGCAAATTCTTAATTTGGTATCCGTTAGCCCAATCAGCTGAAGATGAACCAGAGGTATAATCATGATCACCAGCACTGTTGTCAGACCATAGCAATTTGTATTCTGCAGTCTGATTAGCAGTTACGCTTGTACTCAATCCCCATTCGTTATCACCCTCTATGTCACCGATATACTGACCAACTGTCTTAGCGTAAGCAGTGTCAGCATCAAGTGTTAATACTACTGAATCAGAACTTGTTGTGCCTTTCTCAAAGTTTCTTGGAATTGCTTTAACATAATAAGTTGTCTCAGCAGAAACTTGTTCTTCAGTTTCCCAAGCGAAAATGATTCTACTAGTAGTAGTAGTAGCGCCACTAGCAAGTTCTAAGTTCAATCCGTCACTATCTTCTGAAACAGTAGTAACTAAATCAGTGATATTAGTACTACCGCGATACAACTTAATAGCTTCTAATTCAATGTCACTACCAGTAGTTGTATTAACTATTCCACCTAAATCACTCCAAGTTGCATCAAGAACGAATTGCTTTAACATAATCGAACCATTAGAAGACGGAGCGACTTTGAAAGCAAATACATTCTGACTTGCATCATTAGTGATAGTAGTTGACAATGGAACGCTAGTAAATACTGGAAAGCTATTAAATATTATTACATCATTACCTTGACGATCAGTACTATTATAGCTTTGTGTACCAGCGCTATTTCTTACTACAACATTTTCTAGAGTAGTAGAAGCGTTTAAGCCAGGTACTACACCACTGTCAATATTTACTTCATTTAACTGTAATTTTACAGTTAATGTCTTGGAAGTATTAGCTGGTACTACTAAGCTTAATCCAGTAGTTGTAGCAATATAAGTCGCGCTAATAGTGGTTCCACCTGGATTTAATAAGGTGCTACCATCCCAAAGCTCAACTGCAGCTATAGCTGGTACTACATTAGCATCAAAAAATCCAACTGCTACTTCTTCAACAATGTACTCATCATAACGAGAAGTTAAGGTATAAGTACTAGCAATTACTGTTTGACCACCAAAAACCATTTGATCTAATGGGTCTTCAGTTGCGGCAGTTGTAAATTCACCAGTAGTCCAAGTAACATTTTGTCCATCAACCTCAGAAGCAGAATTAGCTGCAGCTGCTGAAGAAGCAGCTGTGCCAGATACTGTTAACTCAGGTTTTAAGACAGCACTAGAACCAATAGTAGCTAAAACATCAGCATAAATTGAAATAGTCATTGTCTCTCCGGCTAATAGAGCTTCACTAATTGTCCAATTATTACTGGTAGAAGCTACAGTACTCTTATAAACAGAAGTTTTATTACCGTAGACAATATAAACATCAGCTAAATCGTCCGCTACTTCAACATCACCAGTTGAAATGTCAAAATTAACAGCAAATTGAGTTAAATTGACATTTTCAGTAGTATCAGCTGTTAAGCGATACTCAGCAATCTTGTAAGCATTCTGCGGATCAACTGCGCTATGGTTGTTATAACCAGTATACTTTGACAAAGTTAATCCACCCTCTTTAACAGTTAAGGTATTACCTGCTTTATCAGTAGAAGGGGTTGTGAAATAAGTCAAAGAAGTCATGCGTTGGGCATTGCTTGATGAAGATGCAATTTGCACTTTAATAGTGTCAGCATCACTAACATCATTAGTAGTATCAGCCGCAGTAGTGCCTTCATAAACATCGGCTATAATTTCTACAGTTACTGGAGTTCCTGGATTAACTATTAAAGATGAACCTAAAGAATATAGGGTGCGATAAGCTGCTGTTCCGTCATCAGCGGCAATGTCAGCAGTAGAGCCAACCTGTACGCCGTCAGCAAAAATCTTACCATTTCTTAATTCATCAATAGCGCTATCGCTAACAACCGCGTTCAAATATAAACTTTCCACCTTTACTGCTTCACCGCTGGCCTTAAATTCATAAGTTGCAAACGTTATACCAGAAGCACCATTAACAATATTACCAGAAACTGAATCAGTTTTCTTAGTAATACTTAAGCTACCGCTGGAAATAGTTTGAGTACCAGAAGTACAAGCAGTGAAAGTAGTAGAGTCAGCTTCCACTAACACATTAGCATTATATTCAGTGTCAATGAAAGACGCATCCGCAGCTTGACGCACAGATAAAGAAGTAGTGCGTGAAGAACCGCCGACAATATCAACTAATACTTTAAATGTTCGATTCCCAGTTTCTAATCTAAGTGGAGAACCAACAAAATCAAAAGTAATATAACCATTACTATCTAATCTAGCGACAGTATCACCTTTTTGCACGCCATCAATTAATAATTTGAAGTTGCGCAAATCATCAGCTAATACTGAACCGATTTGTCTGAGGGTAATATATTCCATATCAACTGCGCGAGTACCAACAGTAACTACGTTTGTCCATAAAACGAACTCATCTTGTGGATTTAACGAAGTGTTAGCTGAAGGAGTACCTGAGTTGTCAAAACTAACACCAGCTAAAGTAGCGTCAGCAATACTCATTAAATTACCGTTCATAGGAAATGAACCAGAAATAGAAGCTCCATTAGTAGTAATATCAGAAGCAGCGTTGATAGAAACACCAACAATCTGTCCTGAAGTAGAAGCCGCAATATTAGACTTAACAGTTATAGTCTCGGTTGTTCCAGCAGGAATAGTAATAATTCCAGCAGAATTGTTCCAAGTAATAACACCTGAGCTTACAGAAGCGCTATCAGTTAATCTTTCAGTTCCGCTATAAAGGTAAACTGAAGATAAAGTAGCGTCAGCTGATACGCCGATTCTCTTTACTTTAAGGGAAGTAATATTAACATCACCATCGCTGGCAGCTGTTAAGTTAAAAGATGCTAAGTTAGCAATTGCTTGACCGGTAACAATAGTACTAGCTGCAGCAGTAGTACTAGCTACAGCAGCAGTTAATCCTGTTCCTGCACCAGCAACTCCGCCTGCGCCAGATGAAGTATCTACTAAGTCAGCATCCAAACCAGTGATTTCAACACCAATTGAAGGCATATCAAGACTAGAAGTAATAACATCATCCCAACTAAAGCGATTAGCTACAAAAGCTGCTTCATTAGCAACCTTACGAGCTAGGCCATTAGCATTAATATAGTAAACATCAGCTGAATCGCCGAATTTTACTAAACTTCCTTCTGGATAAGCAGTAGCAGAAACTTCTCCTGAAGTTTCATCGTAATTGTTCCAGAAAGAATCTGCAACATCTACAACTCTGTTTGCCCAACCAGAACCAAATAAAGCTATTGCAACAGCTTCACTTGGAACCCAAACTAGGGATCCATCTGATTCTACTGCGTAAACTTTAGGATTTGTAGTAATTTTAACTAATTTAGTACCTGGTCTTACAGTGACATTTGATCCTAGAGGATAGCCTTCTAACTCAGATTGAGAGACGGTTACTACACTAGAAAAATCACTATACCAAGAAAAATAAGTAGACTCATTAGGGAAAACGTAACGCTTACCATCAGCAGCTAGATAATAAATTGATGAAAGACCTTCTATTTTAATAAGGTCGCCGGCTGACGCAGCAGCTTCTGCTTGCGGAGCAACAACAACACTCATTGAAATGACAGTCATCATCATGATGCTGATAGTAAAAATTTTTCTTAATTTACTCATACGTAAATTATTCCTTTCTTTAAGATGTACTTTGAGTCTTTTATGTTTAGCTTATTTTAATAATATTTATTGGCATTTTTATAAAAATCAGCCGGAATCCCACACTTCTCCCCCGAGGATTCGGGATAGAGAAATAAAGCTTGCTCATTTTTATATATTTTTACCATAATTACGACTAAAACTTTTTAAACACTTTTTAACAAAAAGTACGTTTGATTAAATGACTCTATTTTCCTATTCCGAGAACTCGGAATGGAATCGACCTTGATAATAAAGTCTGTTCCTAATAATAGGAACGCAACCATTTTCTATCTCGAGCACTCGGAATAAAAAATGAATGTGTTACTACATTTAGATATTAATATTAAATTATGTAGAAGAAGCTGTTTTTTCTTCTATTTCAGCTTCATCAGCAACTTCAATTACGCCTTTAACCATTGGAGTGCTAGTACTTACCTCTCCTTCAATTTCTTTTTTATTTTCGTCTATTGCTTCAGCTGCTTTATTGATTATATCTTCGCTTTCATTAATTTTATCTAAGGCTGCTTGATAATCGTCATTTTTTAATAATTTCTCTGCTTCAGCTATAGCCTTAGTCGCTTCTTTAGTTTGATCGTCTACAACCTGCTTTTTTTCTTTATTCTGTGGTTGCTCATACAACTGGATTCCCTCTTCACTACGACCAAGTCCAGCACTAAAAACTTTATTAGCATCATTCTCCACTTCTGATATTTTTTCTTTAGTAGTTTCTAGTTTAGCTGCTACTCGTTGATTTATATCTGTTTTATCATTCCCAGCATTAATTGATCTAGCAATTGTATTAAGTGCGCTTAAACCAGTCTCATCGACACTTCTAATAGCTTCATTTATCTTAGTTTCTGCGCTACTGGATTGCTGAGCGATGGCTTGTCGGCTACTTTTTAATTGTTGGCGTAAAAAATTAGTTTTATTTTCAATTTCTTTAGCTAATATTAAAGCTGTTTCAGGATTATCAGACTCAATCTGTGCTAGTCTTGTTTGTACCGCCGAAATTTCATCTTTTAAATTATTAGCTACTTCTTTAATAGTTTGATGATCTTCACTGTAAACCAAGCCAGTAATTTCGTCTGCGCGACGTTCAGCAAATCTTACTTGTAATTTTATCTTCTCCTCTGAATTTGGAGTGAAAATAAATTGAGTTTTTTCGCCGACAATCTTAGCAGTATACAAAAAACTACCAGGCGTAGCTTCGCTGGCAGCACTAATACTGAAAAATCCACCACCTACTATTAAAAGTATAATAATAGCAATACTAGCAATTGGTTGTGATAGAAATGATACATCATGTAAGAAAGCCTCTTTAATATACATGAAAAAATTACCACTCAACTCCTTTTCACTAGCAGCTGAATTTGAAATTTGATTCATCAAAACTTCTCGTTGAGATACTTTCCAGTTCTTATCTGGTTTGATGCTTTTTAAACTATTTAATTTTCCAATAATATCTTTTTCCATTTTATGATAATTCTAATTTTCTTTTAAAGCTTTAAGGGCTCTGTGAAGTATTACTCGAACATTGCCCTTCTTTTTATTTAATATATCAGCAATCTCTTTAATAGAAAGTTCATTAAGATAGTGCAAAATGATGATTTCCTGATATTCACTTTTTAATTTTTTTAATTTTTTTTCTAGATCTTCTTTTTCTATTTCTCTTTCCATTTCTTGTTCTTGATTAACTACTTTATCATCCGTTATCTCAGCAACTTGATCTAGTGATACTGACTGAACCTTATTTCTTGAACTACGGTAATAATCAATAACTATATTACGAGCAATTTTATATAAGAATGCTTGGAATGATTGCCCTACTTTTATCTTTCCTTCTAAGGACAACTGCCAAATTTTCAAAAAAATCTGCGAAGTTAAATCCTCTGCCTCAGGCACACTAGAAACTTTGAAATAGACAAATCGATATATCTTATCTAGATATAAATCATATAACTCGCCAAATGCTTCCTTATCTTTTAATTTTAGCTTCCCAATCAAAATTTTTTCTTGGAAACTACCTGGTTTCACCATATTATACGTAAAAAATGTAAAAGTGTTACACTATTTAATAATATTGATTGATTAACTGAAAAATACAAAAAATAGCAAATAATCGCCTTTGCATTACATTGATATTATGCAACATTTTAGAAAAAATGCAAATTCTAATCATTATATGATAAATACATAAAAAAGTCAATATATTGCTTAAAAATATGAAATTTATAGGCATATTATAAATAATACGAAAAAATTAGTATTTTATTACATGTGTTTTTGTTTTTTCGTGTTATGTGTTCTATGTTATGTGATATGCGAGTAGATTTGCAAAAAATATTAAAATATGAGAAAATATTTGTAAGTCCATATATTTCTAGACTATTAAAATTTATATAATAAAACAAAAATATAAATAAAAATATATAAATGTCCAGAATTTTCTAGACAATAATCTTAAATATTAAGATTAAAGTCCACATTTCTCTGGACTTCTATATAAACCCTGTAAAACAAAATACTATTTAACAGGGTAAAGATAAAAAAATGCCTGGGGAAGAAAATATATATTCTAAAAAATTATGGCTTTCAGTTTCTCAAGCTGCTAAACTTTTTGGTGTTGAACAAAAAACTATTCGACGAGCTATAAAAGCAAAGCAAGTTGCTTATGTAGTGGAAGGAAATCGATATAATATAGACATGGGATCATTAATAAAATGGGCTCATCAAAGCGCTCGCTTAACTAATAAACTTAGAGATGAAGGTGCGGGTAAATTTGTAAAAGAATGGAAGGAAGAATTTAAATAAATCTACAATAAAAAAACAGTCCCGATCATTTGGGACTGTTTTTTTATGATGTGAAATACTTTATTTTAAAATTTCTTTTAATACCTTACTAACAACATTTCCATCTGCCTGACCTTTTAATTCTCCCATCGTCATTCCCATTGCTTTGCCAAAATCTGCTTTAGTAAAATTATTGCCTGCTATAACTTTTTGCGCAATTTCTTTAATCTGTTCTTCGCTCATTTGCTCTGGTAAATAAGATTCAATAACTTCTAATTCTTCTTTTTCTATTTGAGCTAATTCAGGTCTATTCCCTTCTTCATAAGCCTCAATTGATTCACGCCTCTTTTTCGCCATGCTCTTTAAAATTTCCATTAATTTTTCCTCATTCACTTCATTCCCTGCTCTTTGCTTTTCAAATACTAAAATTTCAGATTTAACAGACGAAAGTGTGCGTTTTTTAATTTCATTTCTTTCTTTAAACGCTTGAGTAAAATCGTCTAAAATTTGTTGTTTAGTTAACATAATTCTTTATTGTCATTCCTGCGAAAGCGGGAACCCTGTGATTTTATGTTCTGGATTCCCGCTTTCGCGGGAATGACACATTATAGTTTAATTATTTTTATCCTCTTAATCGCATAGAGATAACAATTCTCTCTACTGCCTTGATAAAGGCCGCGTCTCTTAAAGTTATGCCTTTTTCACGACTAAATTCCCAAACATCATTAAAAGCTTTTACCATGATTGGTTTTAGTCTTACTAGCACTTGATCTTCAGTCCAATAAAAATTCGTTCTATTTTGTACCCATTCAAAATAGCTAACAGTTACTCCGCCAGCATTAGCTAATACATCTGGTATAATTATAACATTTTTCTCTACTAAAATCTTGTCTGCTTCTGGCGTGGTCGGCCCGTTAGCTAATTCTACGATAATTTGTGCTTTTATAGCTCCAGCATTATCTTCACGGATTTGATTATCCAAAGCTGAGGGAACTAATACATCACAATCACAGGTTATTAACTCTTCATTAGAAATTTGCTCAACATCAGATACAGCAGTTACACTTCCTTGTTCTTGTTTAGTTTTAGTAACTAAATCAATATCCAAGCCGTTTGCGCTATAAATTCCACCTTTACTATCAGATACTGCAATAATCTTATACCCTAGCTTACTTAAAATACTTGCCATATGCTGACCAGCATTACCAAATCCTTGAACAGCAACGCGTAGCTCTGTTTTATTTCTACCTAATATTTTAACTAATTCTTCTAAAATGTAGGCACCGCCTTGAGCAGTAGCTGCTCCTCTTCCCTCACTTCCGCCTAATTCTAAGGGTTTACCAGTAATTACGCCAGGTTCACTACGTCCTTTTATTTTTTCATATTCATCCATTATATACGCCATAATCTGAGGTGTGGTATAAACATCTGGAGCTGGAATATCCTGATTCACACCAATATCATCAGCCATAGCACGTGCCCAGACTCGAGCAATCTGTTCTAGCTCACGCTCGCTCATTTCCTTAGGATTACATTGCACGCCACCTTTACTTCCTCCTAACGGAATATCAACTACTGCGGTCTTAATAGCCATTCCGGCTGCTAAGGCTTTTACCTCGTCAATATCGGCTTCTGGATGGAATCTGATCCCACCTTTATATGGTCCACGAGCATTATTAAATTGGACTCTATAAGCATTAAACTCTTTTTGCTCGCCAGAGTCCATTAATATATTAATTTTCTTTTCTATGATTTTATTTGATTCCCGCAAAGACTGCGTTTCTTCGTTTGATATACCTAACACCTGTGCGGCCCTATCTAAATTAACGAGGAAATTTTGAAATGGTGTGTTCATAAAATTAATTTTCAATTTCTAATTTCATCACTATTTACAAATTATATAACATAGTTTATACTAAACAGAGTAATAAATCAATAAAATAAGGAAATAGTAAATATATGCCCAATACATGTGAAATAACCGGTAAAAAAACCGGAACTGGAAATAGACGAAGTCATTCAAAAATTGCCACTAAACGTAAATTTGGTGTCAATTTACAGAAAAAACGCCTAATTAATCCGGCTACTGGTGAAAAAATGACCTTAAATCTATCAACTAAAGCAATCAAAACTTTAAAGAAATGGGATAAAGAAGGTAAGAAATATAATTTAGAAGTTCTAGTTGCTAAAAAATAAATTTTTTCTACATATAAAAATACCTCCTGCAATTGGAGGTATTTTTTATTATCTAAATATAAATTTATTTTTGTTATTACTTTTCGGTCACCACATCAGCCCATGGCTCTAATTCCAATCTTTCTTTTGGAATATCTTTACCAGTTTTTAAGCATATTCCATATTTGTTATTTTTTATTCTTTTTAAAGCGGCGTTTATTTTTTCTAGCACAATCTCAAAAGCAACTAAAGAAGATTCTTCTAAAATATCTTCAGCCGCGTCTTGGGCAAGGTCATCAAGCTCTGGATTTTCCATTGGTTTTTCCGGCTTGGTTAAGTCAGCAATTTTTTGCTCAACACCCGCCTTTTCCTCTTCTAGGCGTTGTTTCATTTTTTGGATAAATTCTTTGTCTAACATAATGATATTATAGCAAAAATAATAAAAATTTAAACCTCATCCTCAAATATAGGTTTTTTTACTTGATAAAAAATTCCTAGCAACATCTTATTTTTTGATTTGCTTATTTTATTAAAGGCGTCATAAAAATTATTTGTTTTATATTTTTTATCCAGCCATTCTATCTTATTTTTTAAAATTTCTCGCGTATCGTAAAAAGTAATACAAGGTTGAATTATTTCCACAAAAGAAAAGCCTTTATGTTGAATTGCTGCTGTAATTATTTTTTTAGTTTTTTCTATTTCTAATGCATAACTACGAGCAACAAAACTAGCTCCAGCTGATAATGTTAAAGCTAGAGGATCTAACGGCTCTTCAATACTTCCTTGTGGCGAAGATTTACTTTTTAATCCTTTCGGACTAGTTGGGGTAAATTGTCCAGTAGTTAGAGCAAATACTTGGTTGTTGTGAACAATGACAGTAACGTCAGCGTTCTTTTTAGCTGCATGAATTAAATGATCCAGTCCTTCCGCATAAACATCGCCGTCACCAACAAAAGCAATTGCTTTTAATTTTGGATTAGCAATTTTAGTACCCAAAGCCAAGGGAATCGCCCGACCATGCAAAGAGGTGAATGTATTTAAATTTAAATATTCAGTAATTTTTCCATGACAGCCAATGCCAGAAAAAATCGTTAAATCTTCTGACTTAATTTCTTTTGCTTTTACTAAATCATTAATAGAATTTTTAAAAGCGGCTAGTATTCCGAAATTCGGACAACCTGGGCACCAAGTAACTTTTGCATTAGTATTTAACTTCATATTTATTTTGCTAATTCCTTATTTATTTTTCCAACTAAAATATTTGGATCAAATGGCTTTGAATCATATTGCAGAATTTTTTGTTTGATTTTAATTCCAGTTTTTTCCCTAATAAGTGAAGCTAATTGTCCAGTTGCATTTCCTTCGACAATAATTATTTTCTTCACTTGTTTTAATTCATTTACAAATTTTTTGTCAGGAAATGGCTCCATGCTAATTATCTGGATTGCTTTTATTGATTTTTTTACATTTCTTAATGCTTCTAATACTGCTCCCTTAGTTGAACCCCAAAAGACTACTGCATTATTAGCTTTTTTATTGCCATAAACTTTTAATGGATTTTGGCTATTAATTTCACGGGCTATTAAAGGCATTTTTTTAAACCGCTTATCAAACATTTTTTTTACTACTACTGAATCTTCAGTTACTATTCCTTGCTCGTCATGTTCGTAACTATTATTTTTTACCACCAATCCTTTTGTTCCTGGAAAAGCCATTGGTGAAATTCCGTCTTTAGAAAAAGCATAACGTTTATATTCTTTCTGTTTTAGATTAGCTAATTTTCCTTTATTTATTTTTTTATTTTGCTTTAAATTAACTGAAGTTATGCTTTCAGATAAATGTTTATCTAATAAAATTAAAACTGGAATTTGGAACTGCCAAGCTAAATTAAGCGCTTGCGTTCCGGCCTCATAACTTTCTTCAGCATTGCCTGGAGCTAACACAACTAATGGAAATTCTCCATGTCCAGCATTTTTTAACATAGCTAAGTCTGCTTGTCCTGTTCCAGTCGGAACGCCAGTTGCTGGTCCGGGACGCTGGGAAATAACCGCAACAAAAGGAATTTCTGTAATACCCGCTAAGCTAAATGACTCTTGCATTAAAGCAAATCCTCCGCCAGAGGTTCCAACAGCTGCTCTTTTTCCAGCGTAGGACGCACCAATGGCCATTATGGCCGCTGCAATTTCATTTTCCGGTTGAATTACTTTAATTTTATATTTATCTTTATACTGAGCTAAAAAATGTAAAATTGATGTAGCTGGCGTCATAGGGTAGGCAATATAATTTTCTAGTCCAGCGCTTATCATGCCTTCAGCAAAAGCCTGATTACCGTCAATTAAGCGGCTACTTCCCTTTTTTCCTGCTTTTATTTTCATCTGCGGCCAATTATTTTTTTCTGCGTATTTAAATCCTTGGCGCGCTAAAATGATATTATCTTTAACTTTATTTTTAAACGATTCTTTAAATACTTTTTCTAATTTATTTAAAGGTAATGAAAAATAATAAGCTAAAGCGCCTAAAGCAACTGAAGTACGTGCTAGATGATGGGCATTTTGTTTTTTAGTAAATTCACTCATTGGTAAGGATAAATAATTTTTTGATGTCACTGGTTTGTCACTATCAATAATTATTATTCCTTCTTTTTTCAATTCCTTTTTATGTAATTCAGCTGTTTCTTTATTAAAAGCAATAATAATATCTAATTCATTTAAATTATTAAATACTTTTTCATTACTAAAACTAAGTGAACAAGAATTATGTCCACCACGTATCAAAGACGGATATTCAAAAGAAATAAATAATTTCTGTCCTACTTCCAAAAGAAGCTTGGAAAAACTAATTCCAGCTTCTTTCACCCCGTCTCCGGCTTCCCCGCCTAAAAGTATAGTTGTTATATTATTTTTTGGCATATTTATAAAGTAGTAATAGACCTGCTTTGAGTAATGTAAAATTTATTTTTAACAAAAATTAAACAATTGCACGGGTGGAGGGAATCGAACCCCCGCTAGAGGTTTTGGAAACCCCTGTACTACCACTATACGACACCCGCTTAAAAAATAAATCATGAATTAGGAAGTATGAATTAGGTAAACAACCGCTCTTCATAATTCATCATTCATGATTTATAATTCCTCCTATTTAGTTTCTTTATGAAGCACATGTTTTCTGCAAGAATTGCAGAATTTTTTTAATTCTAAACGCTCTTTAAGGGTTTTTTTATTTTTATGAGAATTATAGTTAACCCGTTTGCATTCAGTGCATTCAAGTTTAATCATGCTGTCTTGGGACATATTGTTGATTATTTATTAGTTAATACTTTGTTAATCTACTACATACTATGCCATAAGTCAAGTGGTATCTAATAACTCTAAAATTTCTAATTAACCTAATTATTCTAATTTCTAATAAAAATACTTGAATTTCAATAAATTGGGTATTAATTATTGGGATTTCATTAGAGTAATTAGGTTAATTAGGTTAATTTAGAGTTTACTTAGTATCTTTAAGCAACAATGCTGGTCGTAATCCTAACAAAATAACTATAGCTAAAAATAAGAATAAAAACTGGATGGGAAATATTTCTAAAATAATAACAGCGAAAATTGAGCCAAGCAACCAAGCAAAAGGTCTGACATTTCTAAACATATCAATTAAATCCATATCGTGACCGTCAATTTGTTTAAAAAAATAAACATCTTGCATGGCCTCAACTAAGGATGCGCCAACACGAGTTAAAAATAAAATAGCTGTCCAGACTAAAAAACTGGTTGAGTTAATAAAAAATATAGAACCAGTTGCTGCCATCATAATTAACAGCCCAACTACTAGAATTTCTTTCTCACCAATATATTTATCAGCTATCTTTCCGGCTGGCATTTGAAAAATAATAAACGGCAATAACATAATTGTAAACATGATGCCGATTTGACTCCAATCAAAACCAATGTATTCATGCAAATAAATCGGAATATACAATACCATAATGCAGTAAAAAAATCTTAGAACAAATGAAACTTGAAAAATTTCTCTAATATCTTTATTGCGTTCAAAAATTGTTAATAATTGTTTAAAGCTACGACTTTTATATGTCATTTTCTTATCTGACATATTGCGTTTGGCATACATTAAAATAAAAATCATAGGAATAACAATTAAACTAGCAATAATATATACAATATTATAATTATTTCCCTTCGCTAATACCCCCATAAAGGCTGGGGCAATTACCCAAGCAAGATTAGCAATGGTTAAAAAAGTGGTTCGTATGCTACCGGCATGACGATTATCTGTTATATCCTCTAAAAATACATCTAAATTTACCACAAATAAATTAAGACAAATAAAATGAATAGTGTAAAAAAATAAAACCGCTAACCAATTTCCTAAAAATGCTAACGTTAAGGTAGCTACTATATAAATTAAAATTAATAAAATACTAGCGCCATAATTTGTCATCTTTTTAATAACGCGAGGATAAAAAAATTGCACTATCAAAGTACAAGTGGTAGCAATAATAATAAATAAACCAATAAAACGCACATTAACAAATTGCTCTAAATATGAAGATTGAATATAAGAAGGCAAGGCCATGGAAAAGGCCCAGAGAAAACTAAAGAGATAGATTAAGAAGAAAGTTTTTTTATTTTTTAGCATAATTACACTTTACTATTTACTTAATATTAGTTATAATCATTATACAATAAAAAACTATAATATAAAAATTATGACAAATCTATATATTTTCACCAGCGTAATTATTATCTCTTTAATTTCATTAGCCGGTGTTATTACCTTGGCAGTTAAGGTGGAAAAATTAAAAAAAATATTAATGTTTTTAGTGAGTTTTTCAGCTGGATCCTTAATTGGAGGATCTTTTTTACATTTACTGCCAGAATTAATTGAAGAAGAAAAATTTAATTTAAATTCATCACTATTTATAATTGCTGGTATCTTACTCTTTTTTGTTCTAGAAAAAATACTTCATTGGCGTCATTGCCATGTTCCTACCTGCGATGATCACCCACATCATCTAGCTAGTATTAATTTAATTGGTGATGGATTGCATAATCTACTAGATGGTATTATTATTGCGGCAGCATTTTTTATTAATCCAGCTACTGGCATTGCTACTACAATTGCTGTTGCTTTGCATGAGATTCCCCAAGAGATTGGAGATTTTGGTGTTTTAATTTATGCTGGGCTTTCAAAACTAAAAGCTATTTTATATAATTTGCTTTCTGCTTTAATGGCTATTGTCGGAGCTGGAATTGCAATCCTTTTCCAAAATACTACTGAAAATTTTATTGATATAGCCATCCCTCTAACTATTGGTGGGTTTATTTATATAGCTACAGCTGATTTGATCCCAGAATTAAAAAAAGAAGATTCTCTTTCTTCTTCTTTAAAACAATTTATCGGCATTATTCTAGGCATTAGTGTGATGGGGTTGTTATTATTAATGGAATAAATAAAATAAAAAAAACGCGGAAATAATATTCCGCGTTTTTTTATTTGAAAATTTTATTCTTCACTGCCGAAATTCAATCCTGTTTCAAATGGCGTTAAATCGCATAAATTATCTTGGCATCCGATTTGATTCCATTCGTAATAAGTTTCTGGATTATCTTCAATAGCAATAATCAATTTATCTACATCAACAAATTGGTTGATAGTATTTTTAATTTGAGATTCAAATTGCTCATTACCACAAGACGTGGAAGCATTAGGAATAGCTTCGCGAATATCTTTCAAATTTACATAAGCATTACCACCAGTCACCTTTACCCATTTTAGAATATAAAGGGCATTGCTAAAAAAAGGCGAGGTGTAGCCTGCTTCTTTTTCTGCTTCAGTTGGCCCAGAAAAAAGATGGAATAAAGAAGTAGAAATCATTTCTTCTCCTTCACCGACTGTTCGTTCTACTGGATAAACTCGACCGCAATCATTTTCGTCTGTTTTAGAAAAATAAACGTTAAAAGCTTCTCCCTCATTTCCTAATATCGCTAAATCTGCTAAATCTTCTTTTCTTTGTTTTTCTTGCTTTTCTTTTACAGTTAAATTTTCATCGCTAGCCACTTCTTCGTTAGCTACTTGGTCTTTAGGGTTGTCGGCGTTCTTTTTATTAGCATACATAACGCCAGCAATAGCGATTACAATTACAATTCCTACTAATAAATACTTTTTAATCCCGTTGTTGTTATCATTTTCCGGAATATTTTCTCCTTGATTTTGCTCCTCATAAATATTGTCGCTGTATTCTTGGAGCAGTTTTTCTTGTTCCATATGAAAAAAATTTAATAAAATATATAAAATTAATTAACTTCCTTTCAAATTAACAAAAAACCTCAAAAATGTCAATAAACTAATGCAGGCTCAGAGCGTTGCCCTAAGCCTACATTATTTCACCTATTTTACCTATATTTTATTCATCTGTCTCATCTACTTCTTGTTTTTCCATTATTACTACATCTCCACCATCAACCGGCATAGGAAACGGCTCAGGTCTTGGCTCAATATCATTATTACGCTTATCAGCTTCATCTAACAATTCTTTAACAATTGGAATGATAATTCTTTCTTGCCAAAAATAAGTGCCTTCTGGCTTTTCTAATATTGGGAAGACAAACGCTGGTACTAATAGTTCTGCATTCTCACGTTTATCTTCGTTAAATTTCCAAATTTTAACATACTCCAAAGTTGGTGTACCAATCTTTAATTCTTTAGTCTCTGTCGGCGCAAAATATCTCCTGGCATAACGTCCGCCTTGAGCGGCAAATTCTAAAATTCTATCTGTATTTGTTTCTGTTTCATAATTAGAACTTTCATAATCTTGAGTCATATAATGCATATTTGTAACTTTATTTAAACGAACATCAATTGAAACATTCATGCCTGATAAATAACCATTTTCTTCATAGATTTTTTTGCTATCAACAACTAAAGGATAAATTACACTAATTCTGTCTGGAATATATATTTTTGCTTCTGGGCGTAGATTATTAAGCCAATCTTTGCGCACTACTGGCTCACCGTAATTACTAATGTCAATATTTTTTTCAGCAAAGAAATTATTCGCAATTTTAATTAAAACTTCATCAGCTGGAATATCAGATTCCTGTAAACGCTGAGCTTCGTAACACGCTTGATCACGACATACAGAGCGATGCTTTTGCCACTGCTCATGATTTTCATTAATTGATATTACTCCTTCTTTAGGATTAATATTAATAGCATAACCAAAATCTCTTTCTTCAGCTAAACTAATATTTTGTAGCGTTAAATTAGAAAACTTATTTAGATCAATATCACCAAAATCAAAATTCTTCAATCCTTGAGCTAAAGTACTTCCAATATTTTTATCTTTAATTCTTTTTAAGACTGCCATTGTTGTTTCATCCACGGAAAATTCATCACCTGTATAAACAAACTTGTAATTAAAGCTATAAGGATTTGGCATTACCATGCGACTGTCAACAGAAGCTATTTCTGATGTGGCAATTCCTCCGCCGCCGCCATTACCAATACCACTTGTTTTGCTCATAGCTCCTGACTGACTTGCCTCGGCGAAGCTTTCAAGCGAAGACGGGCCTAAAGAAGCTTCATTACTATCAGCATTAACTAAGCTACCAAATGCTTGATCACCTACTTTAGTTATTTTTGGCGCAAAAGCAAATTTTTCACCATTCAGTCCAACCATATTTAAACTCTGCCAAATAAATACTGCTAGTAATATAACAGCTACGCCTGCTCCAGCATAAGATAATTTTTTGATTGTAAACATATCTATTAAGTTAGTAACGATAATTGAATCACTATTGCCCATGTATACATTATAACCTATTCACCATATATAACGAAGGGGCAAATAAAAAGTAACAAATAAAAAACCGCCAAAATGGCGGAAATTTCTATTTTATTGGTGGGCCGGGTAGGATTCGAACCTACGAAGGCGAAAGCCAGCAGATTTACAGTCTGCCCCAGTTGACCGCTTTGGTACCGACCCAAAATTTTATAGTTCGCCTATCTTCTCTTTCATCTCCCCAAGCTTCCCGTTGTCCGGATTTATATTTTTCAATGCTTTGTAGGCGTCTAGCGCTTCAGCTTTATCTTTGCTTATTATACTTAAATTAAACATTGCGTCAAGGTATTTAGGATTTTTAGGCTCAATCTTTAGCGCTTCTTTCATATTTTTCATTGCTTCTTTGTAATTATTAAGTGATTGCTGTATTTCCGCTAAACTAAAATAATTTTGCGCATTTTCGTTATTTAATTTAATTGATTCTGTATAATGTTTTTTTGCTCTTTCTAATTGTCCATTTTCTTTAGATACTTCAGCTAGATTAGAATAAACATCAGCATCTTCTTGAGTTAATTTTAAAACATGTTCAAGCGTTTCTCTGGCTTCTTGTGTTTTGCCTTCTTGCAAATATAGCTGCCCCAATAATTTAAAAGCATTTACATTTTTACTATCCAAACTAATAATTCTAATATAAATCTTTTCTGCTTCGCTATATTTTTCTTCTTTTTTAGCATCTTCTGCTTCTAATAAAAGCTCGTCAATTTCAGACGCATCATTATGCTCGCTTTTTTTAGCTAAATTATCACGAGTAGATAATAACCTCTTGTAAAAATCTTTTAACCATGAACCAACGAAAGAAAAAATTGGCCGAAAAATTCTTTTAAGCCATATTTTCCAACTATTTATATTTCTCTTAATCCGATTGCTGATTATTTGTTGTTTAACTTTTTTTTCTTTTTCTTGGGGTAGATTATCTAAATCTAAGTTAGCTACCGCCGGAAATTTCTTTGTGACAATATAGATTATAACAATGCCACAAATTAAAATTAAAAATAATGGAAGTAAGTTATACCACATAAATTATAATGCTTTAATAATTTCTAAAAATTCCTCGGCTTTCAAACTAGCTCCTCCTACCAAAAATCCATCAATATTATCTAAGGCTTTAAAATCTTTGGCGTTTTTATTGTTTACACTACCACCATAAATTATTCTAAATTGATTTTTTACTATATCTACTCCAAATAAATCAACTAAAGCAGCGATTATTATCTCATGCATATTTTCCGCATCTTGAGGTTTAATTACCTGCCCAGTGCCAATCGCCCAAATTGGCTCATAAGCAACTATTACTTGTTGATTAGGTAATAATTTAACACCACTGAAAGATTGTTGCAATTGTTCAATAATGACATAATCTTGTTTTTCTAATTCTTTATCTTTTAGTGATTCACCTACGCATAATACAGGTATTATTTGGCTATGGTCAAGTATCGCTTTTATTTTCTGATGAATCATTTCGTAATTTTCCAAAAGATTCTCACGGCGTTCACTATGGCCTATAATTGCATATTCGCATCCTACTTCTTGCAACATCGAAGCTGAAATCTCTCCAGTATAAGATCCGGCGTCTTCCCAAAAAACATTTTGCGCGCCTAATTTAACTGGAGAATCTTTGATAATATTTTTTATTTCTGTTAAAACAATTTCTGATGGACAGACCGCTACTTCTTTGTCGGCTATTTCTGTAATAGTTTCTGCATATTTTTGAGCCAACTCCAAGCTGTCTTTAACATTAAGCTTCATTTTCCAGTTAGCGATAACAATTTTTTTCTTTTCCATACATATTATATTAAATTAATCACACCTAAGGTCATTAAAGCCACAATACTTGCTGAAAGTATAACGCCGATACTGATAAAAAGCAATGCGCGTGCTGGCTTAATACCGAATAATACTGCCGCGAAACTGCCTGTCCAAGCGCCAGTCACGGGTAAAGGTATGGCCACAAATAAAATCAAGGCAATTTCTCCCCATTTCTCATATTTTTTAGTAAATTTTTGTTCAGTTCTAGTATCAAGCCAAATAAAAAATTTGTCGGCAAAATTCAAATTCTTAATCATTAATTTACGTATTTTATCCAAGAAAAAAATTATAATTGCCGCTGCTATAATACTCCCTAAAATTGACCACAGAAGCGCTTGCCAGACTGACATATTATAAACAGTTAAAGCAATCGGCACTGATGCTCTATTTTCTCCGATCGGAGTCATTGCAATTAATGTGGTAGCAATTTCCGGTGGAATGTTTTTAAAAATTTCTACAAAATTTATCATATTGATTATGGCCAAATATAATTATCATAAACCCAACTAACTAATTTATTAGTATCAGAAAATCGCAAATTAACTCCATTACTTCCTAGAACAACAGTAATAATTTCATGGTTATTATAAGCAAACTTACCAGTAAAACAAAATCCAGCGCTACCTAAATAACCAGTTTTTCCTCCTAAAATACTATATTCATTTTTTTCGCTTAATAAATCATCAGTACTCTCAACAATTCGTTGTTTACCTTGCCCAGTCTTTAATGCATAGCTTTTCTTTAAAACTGTATATCTAATTTTTTCTTTGGCTAATGCTGTTTCTAAAATTTTAGCAACTTCAAAAGCGGTTGATGTATTATTTACGCTTAAACCAATCGGATCAGCAAAGTTTGTTTTTTCTAAGCTAAGCTCTTTCGCTTTTTCATTCATCTTATTAACAAAATCTCGCTCAGTCATGTCTAGTGAATGAACTAAAGCGATAGTAGCAGTGTTAGCTGAGCCAACTAAACTAATATTGAATAAATCTTCAATTGTAACTACATCACCTTGAAAAAGAAAAATTCTTCCCCCTTCTCTTCGGTCGTCTTTTGTAATTGTATATTTTTTAGTAAAATCAGGATTTTGCTCTAATACAATTAAAGCAGTCATTAATTTTGTAATACTGGCAATTGAAGAAACTTCTTCAATGTCTTTATTAAATAGAATTTTTTTTGTTTTAACATCAACAACGATTGCTGAACGAGCAGTAATTTCTGGATCTTCAGTAGTATTAAATTTTTTTATCGGTCTAGCATCCCTAAAACCGGCCTCTGGAAGACCAGTGCTCAAGAATGCCTCATCTTCAACTTTTGAATTTGAAGTTATAATGACCCCTTCTGTAATTTTATTAATTTCATTTTCCTCACTTGCTCCTAAAACTCTAGCTTGCGATTTACCAATAAAAAAATTATCCCGTACTATTGATACTGGATTCGCCTGCGTAGCCACTAATATTATTGTAACTATAATTACACCTATTATTGCCATTTTCGTAATTTATAATTCGTAATTGATTATGCCTCTCCTAATAAAAATTTATCAATATCTTCATTTTTACTTAATTTATCATAATCTGGTAAATCTTCAACTCGTGAAACTCCTAAATACTTTAAAAAATCTAAAGTCACTGTATAGTAAATTTCATGTTTTTTGCTATCTTTTTTTTCTTCCGCTAGTCCACGCAATATTAAATTACGTAAAATTAACGAACAATTAATTCCACGAATGCGTTCTAACTCATATTTAGCAATCGGACCGCGATAAGCAATAATAGTTAAAGTTTCGATTGAAGGTTTAGTTAATTCGCCGGTTGTTTCGTCTTTAACAAAATTTTTAATAACTTCTGTATTTTCACCACTAGTCGCCATTTGTATTTGGCTAGCGCTTTTAATAATCTTTACTCCGCCAGCGCGCTCATCATAATCTTTTATTAATTCATCAATCGCTTTATTTATATCTTTAGCATTAACTTTACCGCTAACTAATTCTGCTATTTTTTTTGATGCTAATGGCTTTCCTGAAATAAATAGTAAAGATTCAATTTGTTGTTTTAATTCTGACATAATTTTAAAATAATTATACCCTAAGCACGGTTATTTCTTTAAATAAATTTTTCTGCTTCACGACCACTGTTCGTTGCTTCATTAATTCTAACATGGCCAAAAAACTAACAATAATATCAATTTTTGTTATATTATCTTCTAATAAATTACTAAAATTTAAATTGTTTAATTTTTTTAACAAATTTTGAATTTTTAACATTTTGTCTTCAATGCTAATCGCTTTTAATATATTATTTTCTTCTAATTTTTCTTCAATCTTCAAACGACCGACAACTTCTTTAAAAGCACTGCTTAATATTTTTTTATTTACATTCTTAGGTGGATAAAAAACTACATTTTCAGTTAACATTTTTTTATTAAATTCTCGAGCGTACATGAATTTTTTTTCTTCCAGCATTTCCTCAATTTGCCTAGAAGCATCCAAAAAATCTTTATAAATCTTTAACTGATTCGCAAAATCCTGTATTTCTTCTTCGTCTTCATCGCGTATTAAGTACGGCAACAATGTTTTTGATTTAATTAATAATAATTTTGCCGCCACTGCTAAAAAATCCGCCACCTCTTCAGTGCTTATATCGGGACTGTTTTTTATATAATTTACAAACTGGTCAGCTATCTTTCCTAAACTTACTTCTGCAATATCTAATTTTTCGTCATTAATCATCTGCACTAATAAATCCAGCGGACCGTTAAATTGTTCGGTGTTTATGTTCATAAAAACAAATAAGCAATAAAACAAAAAAACAATTTATAAATTTCTTATTTTTTTGTTGCTTTCTCTAAATTATTAATTTCTGTCCAAAGCATAGCACAAAGTTCTTCTGCTTTTCTTAAACCAAAAATGTAATCATCTTTTTTTAGATATTCCTCTACAGAAGAAAAATACAATAAATACTTTGATTCCTTTAGAGATCCAAATGAAATTTCTAAAAAATTCAAACGTACTAACGGTCTTTTTCTAGCATAACCTTCGACATAATTTAAAACTACTGATACAGATGCTCTACGAATTTGTGAAACTACTCCATACAATTCACTTTTTGGAAAACCTTTAGTGATTTTATAAACAAAATGCGCGTATTCATCCATTTTTCCTAAAAGCCCTCTTTGATAATCATTCATTTTGTCTTTTTGTTTTTTTGTTTTGTAACTTTTTTATTCTTCGGTTTCGTTGTTTTCTTGTTTTCTTGTTTTTTTATTTTCTTAACTTTTTTAATCACACTAAAACTACCCTCTTGAGCACCCTCTAAATTAAGATAGTCCTTCACTCTCATTTCCACTGAATGATTAACTCCGCCAGAACTAAATACTGCTTTTTTAGCTTTAGTTAGCCCTTTATCTATTATTACTGGTAACTTATGCAATTGACCAAAAGCGCTTACAGTTTCGTCTTTTAAATTTAAAGCATTTTGCATTATCTTTTCTCCAGGGATTTTTAATACTTTTACGTCTTTTTGCTTTAATTTAGAAATATTTTTTTTCACTTTATCCAAATCTAAATTACGATTAGCCGGTACTAGAACCATATAATAATCTTTATCTGCTTTAACCACTAAAGATTTAGCTATTTCTTCTACTTTTTTTCCCATAGTCATAGCCGCGTCATAAGCTGTATAAACAGTTTTGTGTTCTATAATATCATGCGGCACACCTGCTTTTTTTAAATAAGTAATGACTTTTTTAGGTAATTTTTTCTTAGGCATATAATTATAATTAATGATTAATATTTTGTGATGATGATGTTATTATACCCTATTTCATATCTGGGAGCAAAATTAGATAATTAATCTAATAAATTGACATTTAGAGGCAAAATGTGGTAAGATATCCACAATACAGTATTAGACACGGTCTTTAACATAGCTAGATTATGCAATCCATGCCTCAACCTCATGAAAGGAGAAATGGATTTTAGGCTAAATTTAGTCTAAAAGGCAAGTAAAAGCGTAAAAATAGATTCAACACCTGAAATGGTGCACGGGAAAAACCTCGAGCTTCCGTAGGAAAAAGACTCATGCAGATTCAGACCAAAAGTCCGCCCACAGTTTTCCTCACCGTAATCTTCGCGATTGCAATCATGACGACGTCCAGCTTCGCTTCCATCGATGGCGCTATGATCGGTACTCAAGAAACGGCTCAAGAAACAGCGGCAACCAGCCTCAACGTAAGTGCGGCTTACACGGCTGAGATCGCTCAGGCTCCGGACACCAGCTCACTGGCTGTGACCACCGGTACCAAGGACGCTCTCAACGCTTTCGAATTCATGAACGACGACACCATGATGCCGCTCCTCGCGCTCGGTGCCGAGGGCGCCGTTATCGGTGCCGAAAAAGACGATACGACTATCACCGCCTACAGACTCGACGATGTCGTGGCTGCTCTCATGGCGAACCAAACCGGGCAGATCTCGAACGGAGACACTTCCGGCGCGTTCACGGTCCACGACGAAATCACCGCTTTAACAACGAAGAACGAAACGGCGGCGACTTCGGCCTACGACGCGCAATCCGACAACGGTTTGACTTGGGCGACCCACCTGATCCAAACGGCGGCGGTCTCCAGCGAAACGATCCCTACGGCGAACGGCATGGCTGACCACTTCCTGGCCACTACGATGTTCGCCTCCGTCTTTACCGACACACCCTTCGCAGCGTTGGGCGTCGGTTCTCGTACTCCTGATTTCGTCTCCGCGTTCGCGGTCATCGACCACGAGTATGGAAAAGCAGCTTCCTGTCTGGCCTCCGTCTTCAAAGAAGTGCTGGTGGCCGGTATCGACTCAGGTGCACTGACCCGCGCGACCGTGGACGTTAGTGCTCAAGAACAAACGGTGGACTTGGTCGCTACAACGTTCTGGGAAGCTTCTGGAACAATCGTGGCCTTGGACACAACCGGCAAAACCGACGCAACGCGCATCACCCAACATCGGCTTGCCGTTCAGGACTTCGCTGGCTCAACCGACGACATGATCACCGCCGCAACAGTGTTCCGAAGGACCGTACCGTCGGAGCAGATCGTGGTCACGGTCATTGCTAACAGTGCGTCAAACCTGCGGACAGGTGTCGACGCTCTCGCTCCCGTCGTTTCTGCCTCTCATCTCAGTTGACGCGACTACGCGATCATGAGGTGAGCTATGCTCTTATGTCAACTACGGGGACACCACACATCGTTTGTGTGGAGTCTCCGTTTTCTTTTTGCCAAAAATCAATAAAATACCCAAACCCTTGCCAAAAACTTACTTTTTTTGTATTATATATATAGAACTTTCTACCCATACAACGTTAACTAACATGAAGTAATTCATAGAAAAAAGAAAGGTGGTAACCTTGAATTGCAGAGTGTTAGTCCGCTATTGATTTTTAACCGAGTCTGACCACCTGTAGAGGTAATGCTTATGTATATAACCCGACTTCAGGCGAAACGACGACAAGCAACCGGGAGAATCTCCGCGATCACGGCCCACATGCGAGCGCCCAACCAGACAACGGACGCAGTGGCAACGATGGCGGTACAGACGACGGCGAGAACTGCAGCCAAGAAAACGGCGACAGGGCTCTTCAGTGATCGCAGCTAACGCTTCAAGGCGGCTGGATCAGCTAAGAGCAGAACCACGATGAAAATCGTGAACTGTATACCCGAGGAGGCTTACGTGCGGACGTAAGCCTCCTCGGTTTCTATTTTTAAAAATAAATTACATAAAAAAATAATTCCGAGTACTCGGAATTATTTTTTATTTTTATTAGTGGCGGTTGGCCATCACTAGTTACTAAAAATTTTATCGTATCGGCATTGGCGGTACTTTTCCTAAATCACCATTGACTTTTTTCTTAATACAATCGTATCCGGCCTCATGATACCAACTATCATTTAGATAATAATCATACATGTAACGATCTTTACTATTTACTTCATCTTTATTAGATAGTAAAAAATCCGTACAAATACTATAACTTTCTTCATCTCCTATTTCATAGTCAAACTCTTTCTTTGTAACCACGTTTTTTATATCCCCCTCTTGAATATAGTCTATTTCTTCAATTAATATTGCTAAACTTTCCGGTAATTTTTCTTCTTGAGCATAATATTCTTGAATAGCATTTTCTACAATATTCAAATTATTAACTATCTCATTATCTAATCGTTTTGCCCTAGCTTCAGCTGGAGATTCTACAAAGAAAATACCAGAGATAAAAATAATTATAGCTAATACTACGGTTATGTAAAAATAAGATTTTATTACTTTATTTTTACCTGTTTCTTCTCGTTTTATATCATACAAATAATACGAAAAAGTAACTCCTGCGATTACTAAAATAGTTAAAGTTTTTAGAGCAAATTTTGTTGTCAATTCGCCATTTAAAAAACTATTTATAACTGCTATCAAATCACCAATAATAACTACTGAGGAAATTAATATTATTAAATAAGTTAACCATTTTCTAATGCCAGAATCTTTATCTAATAATCCTTTAGCTAAATTTTTATTAATCTGCCAAACAGTTACAAAATAAATTGGAGTAGCTACAATAAGCGCAGAAATCGCAAAACGTAATGCCTGAATACTGTAACGCATGTTATAAGACTCCACGATGTCAGTAATGTTCTTATTGATAATTTGGAACACAATATTGCCCGCAGAAATTGCAAAAAATCCCAATGCGATTAATGACAATAAATAAAGAAACGTAAATTTTGCAGTATTATTTTGCATAAATTTAAATTAATAACTAATACCTATATTATATCACAATTTATATTATATATAATCCCCCTCTCCTTACTAAGGAGAGGGGTTAGGGGTGAGGTGTTTCTATTCTTTATCAATTTTAATACGTAGTTCTTTTAATTGTGCTGGATCAACTTCATTTGGCGCATCTAGCATAACATCCCTACCCTGTCCGTCTTTAGGAAAAGCGTAAATATCACGAATTGAGTTCCAATCATTCAATACCATTAATAATCGATCGATTCCAGGAGCGTTTCCACCATGAGGAGGAGCACCGTATTCAAACGCGCGAATCATGTGGCCGAATTTAGCGTCTACATCCTTTTTGGAATATCCAGCTATCTCAAAAGCTTTATACATAATTTTTGGATCATGATTTCTAATTGCTCCAGAAGTAATTTCAAAACCGTTTAATACAAAGTCATACTGGTACGCTAAAATATCTAATGGGTCTTTAGTTTCCAACGCTTTTAATCCGCCCTGTGGCATAGAAAAAGGATTATGACCAAAATCAATTCTCCCCTCTTCAATTTCCGAATAATCATACATTGGAAAATCAGTTACCCAAAGCCAAGCTGCTTTTTTATTGTCCTTTAATCCTAAACGCTGACCGCATTCATTGCGCACTGCGCCTAAACTTTCACAAACTATTCGCCATTTATCTGCACCAAAGAATATAATATCACCTTTTTTAGCATCAGCCTCTTTAATTATTTGTTTTATTTCATCTGGTTTTAAAAATTTTAATATTGGTGATTTAGGTTCATCGCCCATAATAATATAGGCTAAACCTTTAGCTTTCTTATCTTTAGCTATTTCAGTTATTTCATCAATTTCTTTTCGGGAAAACTTAGCTCCCCCGTCAACTTTTAATGCATGTACTACGCCCTTATCTTTAATAGCATCTGTGAATACAGAAAAACCGCAATTTTTAACAATTTCAGTTATTGGCTTAATTTCCATCTCAAATCTTAAATCAGGTTTGTCTGAGCCATATTTTTCCATTGCTTCTTTCCACGGAATTTGCAAAAATGGTTTAAACATATTTTTCTTCGGACTAAATTTTTCGGTCAACCCAATCATTAATGGTTCCATAATTTTAAATATGTCTTCCTGTTCAACAAAACTCATTTCCATATCTAATTGATAAAATTCACCGAAGTGTCGGTCCATTCTCGGATCCTCATCGCGAAAACAAGGCGCGATTTGAAAATATTTGTCTACTCCAGCTACCATTAATAATTGTTTAAACTGTTGAGGGGCTTGCGGTAAAGCATAAAATTTACCCGGATAAAGTCGAGATGGCACGAGCCAATCACGCGCTCCTTCAGGTGATGAATTGGCTAAAATTGGTGTTTGTACTTCACGAAAATCGTGTTTATGAAAATAAGAGCGCATATGACTAATTACTTCGTCACGAACTCTTAACATTTCTTGTAATTTAGGACGACGTAAATCAATAAAACGGTATTTTAATCTTAAATTTTCATTCGCATCTGCATTTTTATCTTCATCAATAGAAAAAGGAGGTGTTTTTGATTCACTTAAAATTTCTAATTTATTACTTTCAATTTCAATTTCGCCTGTCTTTAATTTTTTATTTATCATTTCTTTTGGTCGCTCTACTACTTTACCGATCACTTTAATCACCCATTCACTTCTTAATTTGTCTGCTTCTTTTATTTTAGCCGGATCAAAAGTTAATTGAGTTAAACCATAGCGATCGCGTAAATCAATGAAAATAAGTCCGCCGTGATCACGACGTCGATGCACCCAGCCACAGAGAGTGACTTTACTAGATTTGTCTTTAGCGGTTAATTCACCGCAAGTATGTGTTCTTAACATATTTTTAAAATTAATAAACAAAAAACTCGTCTCTAAATACCATAAAATATGATAATTAGGGACGAGTTTTCACCCGTGGTGCCACCCACTTTGCCTCGCCGAAGCTTTAGCGAAGGCGGGATTTTTCCCGAACTTCAACATAAGATTCAACAAGACCTCTTTTTTACAGCTATAACGGGCTTACCCGACGGGTTTTACTAACTCTGAAGCTTTCTTCCCGCACCTTCTTCGGTGTTTGCCGAAGTACTTGCCCTATTGAATAATAGGGTGATGGCTTTAATTAATTGTATATATATAATAAAGAATAATTTAAGATTAGTCAAATATATATAATTTATATTTTAAAATAATGTCGTTAACTTCATTAATTAACTTCTCCTCTAAATTCAATTTTGTAATTTCAATAAATTCCATAACTAAGATCATTTTTATTAATTCAATTGCGCCACCAGATGCTTTAATGTTCATGATTTTATTACCGTCTAACGGGGGCTGATATCCTAATAATGAAATTAATTTTAAAATAAATGCTGCTTGTAAAATCAAAAAACACGCGTCATCATCCTTTTTTGCTTGATTTAAAATTTCTAAAAATTCATTCAATAATATAAAAATATTTTCATCCTTCTCATCGCCTTTAATAATTTCATTTAATAATTTAACTATTTTTCCAGCTGTCTCTATTTTCTGATAATTATTTTTAATATTACTAAAAACGTTTTTTGAAACTACGCTAGCTAAATAATCATAACGTTTCCCCTTGATAACCATTATTTCACAAAGATTAAGTGGCTCAATATGGCTTGATAATTTTGAAGATAACTTTTGAGTTCCACGAGCTATTAAATTTAATTTTCCGAAATCCTCACTATAAACAAAAACGCGAGAATCATTTTCATTAAACGGCTCTCGCTTTAATATAATAGCCTTTGTTTTTTGAGTTGTTTCCATGAATTAATTTTTATCAAAATATCCCTGTAATATACTAACTGCCGCAATTTCATCACGACCTGCTTTTGTCTTTTTATCACCAGCTAAAGAATCTGCATATTTACTAGACAATCTTTCATCTTCAAAATCTACTGTTATTTCTTTAGGTAATTTCTGATGCAGTTCGTTCATAAATTTTTTAAAATTATCTGGTAATTCATGTTCATAATTAGCTACTGAATAAGGCTTGCCAACTATTATCACATTGATTTCTTCATCTTTAGCTATTTTAACAACATCATCGATATTTTGTACAGTATTAAAAATAACAGCGGTTTTTGTTTCGCTGTCACCAATTGCTAATCCTATTCTTTTGGTACCGTAATCAATACCTAGATACTTCTTTGCCATAATTTTCAATTTCTAATTTCTAATTTTCAAACAATTTTTTAATTACATAATTTTCAAACACGACGTCGTATTTGAAAATTAATAAATTCAGTCATTGTTTGAAAATTGAAAATTGAAAATTTTATTATACTTTTGTTATAACAATGTTTCCATCGTCAACCACCGCCACCGTGTGCTCAAAATGCGCGGCTAAACTGCCATCTTTTGTTAAAATACTCAAACCATCATCGCCAGTCTTTACATGCCAGTCGCCAGTCGTTAACATCGGCTCAATTGCAATAACTAATCCTGGTTTTAATTCAGTTTCAGCTAATTCCCCTTCTCCAGTGTCATAATTAGGAACTTGTGGTGATTCATGCACTTCATAGCCAACTCCGTGCCCTACTAATTCTCTAACCACTCCATAGCCATTAGCTTCAGCGTTAATCTGAATCGCTCGAGCGATGTCAATTAATTTATTTCCTGGCTTAACTTGTCTGATCGCTAAATCCAAGCATTCTTTAGTTGCTTTTATTAATTTTTCTTCTTGTTTAGAAATTTTTCCTACTGGAACAGTAATAGCTGTGTCAGTATATAATCCTTTAAATTTCATACCAATATCGATTCCGATAATATCACCATTCTTTAAGTACCGCGTTGGTAAAGCTGGCGCATGTACAATTTCATCGTTAATAGAGGTGCATAAAGCGCTAGGAAAAGGTTTTTTATCATGTTTAGTTCTGTATCCTTTAAAAGAAGGCTCTCCATGAGCCTCTTTGATTAATGTAACAGCTTTTTCCTCTAGATCGGCAGTAGTAACACCTGGTTCTGCCATAGCTCCTAATTTTTCTAAAATTGCGCCTAAAATATATCCGCCTTCTTGTAATATTTTGATTTCCTCTTTTGTTTTTAATTTAATCATATAAAATTAATTTTATTTTAATCAAGCGCTTTAGCTACATCTTCCGCTACTTTTTCAATCTCTTGCTCACCATTAACTTGAGATACTTTTTCTCCATAATGTTTTATAACTTCTTCAGTCTCGTGATGATAGGTAGCTAATCTAGCTCTAATCGCTTCTTCTTTGTCATCATCACGTTGATGTAATTTTTTGTCACATTGATCACATTGCTCGCCTTCTTTTGGCTTTGGACTAGTATAAAGATTATAAATAGCGCCGCAGCTTAAACAATGTCGCCTACTTGCTAAACGCTTAACTGCTTCTTCATCAGAAATATCAATTACTATTAACTTATCAACTTCAATCTGTTCATCTAACATTTTAGCCTGACGCAAAGTACGTGGATATCCATCTAAAATAAAGCCATCAGCGCAATCAGAATTAGAAATTCTCTCTTTTAATAAATTAAAGGTCATTTCATCCGGAACCAAGCCACCTTTGTTAATTACTTCTTTCACTTCCTTGCCTAGTTTTGTTTCACTTTCAATCGCCAATCTAAATAAATCACCCATTGAGATATGGGGAATATTAAGCTTTTTATTCAAAATTTTCGCCTGAGTACCCTTACCAGAACCTTGTGGGCCAAAAAGACAAATAATAGTTTTATCCATAAATTTATATTAGAGCGTTCGTTGTTAAGTGTCAAATATTGTTATATAGCTAATTTTGGCGGCATTTTTGGTGGAGTTGGTGGAGTTAGAGAAGGGTTAACACCTGATCCTGTGCTGCCGATAGCAGTAGATCCACCAGTTAAAGGGTTTATTCTTGATTGAGGAGCACTTTTTTGAGACGAATCAACCGTTAGTCGACTAGCTCCCCTGCCTCCTCCTCTAATAGACCTAATACTAACGCCAGTTGCTGATCCATTTTTTTCGTCCTCATATCCCCTATCAAGAGCGCGAAGATGTTTAGCAACTGGAGGTTTTTCTTTTTCTTTGTCATCATCTCCAGCAATAGTATCGATAATGCTTTGACGTTTTTTATATTCAACGCCCTCTTCCTTTGATCCTTTATCAATTGAAGACGCTGTTTTACCACCTTGTGCTTTTTGTTCAAGGTATTTTTTTAATTTTGCTCCTCTTAATTCTTGATCGCCAACTTTAACTGTTCCTGCTTCTTGCGCAAGAGTATCTGATTTTATTTGTTTTATATCACTGGCATAAATTTTTTTCGTTGGCATATTGTGCAATATTAATTTTTAATTTATATTTTATCCTCGGTAAATTAAAAATGCTATATAAACTAAATATAAAATAATAAAAATATATCCTTCCCATTTTTGTAATATCCTTCTTTTACCGACAAATAATGCTACTAATAATAAAATAGTTATTATTATAACACTTAAGATATCAAAATTTAAAGCTGGGGAAAATTCAATTGGTCTAATAATTGAACTTAATCCTAAAACCCAAAATATATTAAAAATATTAGAGCCAATAATATTACCAATCGCAATGTCAGTTTTCTTCTTGTAAGCTGCTACTGCTGAAGTTGCTAATTCTGGCAAAGATGTTCCGATTGCTATAATAGTCAGTCCGACTAAAGCCTCGCTTAATCCTAAATTATTAGCAATCAAAATACCGCCATCAACTATCCATTTTCCACCTAAAACTAAACCGATCGAACCGCCTGCAATCATTAACCATGAAATATAATTTTTATGCTGTTTAACTGGTATTTCCTGTTTCTCTGCTTCTCGCATAACGCCAACAGTGTAATACAAAAATATAATAAAAAATATAATTAAAATAAAACCATCAGCTCGAGATAAAATATTAAAATTATTGCCGTCAATTACTTGGTCATTAACTAAAATGCCTAAAACTACAATCGCTAATAAGCTTAAAGGTATTTCTTTAAAAACAGTGCTGGTTTTAACCGTTAATGGATAAATTACAGCAGATATTCCTAAAATTAATAAGATATTAGAAATATTACTGCCTAAAATATTACCAACCGCAATACCAGCGCTTCCTTTCATGCTGGCAATTAAATTTACAAATAGTTCTGGTGCTGAAGTTCCAAAAGCAACAATTGTTAAACCAATAAAAAGAGAAGATAGGCCAAGTTTTTTACCAATAGAAGATGCACCCTCTACTAAATAATCAGCGCCTTTAATTAAAACGATAAAACCAATAACAAATAAAACGTAAGTTAACATACGTTGTAAATTATAAATTATATCTTAATAATACCATAAAACATAAAAAAAAGAAGCACATTTTACATTTGGAGGTCCAGAAAATCTGGTCCTGAATCCGAACATTAAATGCGCTTCATGGGCTCTGAAGATTCCACGCGTCCAATAATGCGCGTGAAATCTTACTGGGAGAAGATCTGTGCTAGGCGGCAGAGACTTCACTGGCAGACTCTGACGTAAAAGCCGTGATCCAAGCTTGCAACTGTGTAAGCAATTTTACTACACGGATTTCTTCTTTACCATCAAAGTATGTTATTTCTTGCTGGTTGCCATTGCAAACTACTGCAAAAAGCCCTGGATGATCTAAATCTACATAGATAATCATTCCGACCTTTTCTGCAGCTTGTGCATAGGTAATAATATCATTGGTGCTTGCGCCAGGGTTCAGTTTTCTAAAATCATACCATGTTGTTGCCATTCTTCTTCTCCTCTTTTGGTCAATCTACGCTATTAAGCATAACAAGCTAATGTTTTGCGGTGCTCAGGTTCATGATTCCGAGCGTTAATCCGTAGAGAAAAACGCTGTAGTTTTCTTCCAGCATCGTCAGTTGATATCTCGAAAATCTCACACAAGTATTGAACTAAAGATTCCCATTGACCTTTAGTTATCTCTCGAGGAAACCGGCCTAAATAGGCTTTAATCGCCTCTTCACGAGTCAACACGCCAGACACAATTCCCCAAAAACCAGAACGACGAAAAGTGCCATAGCAATTAGGTGATAATTGAACTAACCGCCTCACAGATTCTTGACATTCTCTTTCCTCAGTTTGAACACAACCCAATGCTGCAAGCTCGATAGCTGATTGATCAGCGTCTCTGTCAGGCAACGTACTCATAATGAATAATACCGCTGCTCTCTTGTTCAGATTGGCATCTGGTAGTACGTCTTTAAACATGATAGTTTCCTACCTTTCCGTGTCTCAACCATCAGATTGTCAAAGAGCGTTCACTCCTTGTCTTCTTAGGATATTTCTACCCTATTTTTATTCCTAAATATTTTAGGGACAAAAATTGAATAAAAACAAAACTGGCTCCCGCGTTAGCGGAAGCCAGTTTAGTTTTCCCTGATGAATGCTTTACTTAGTTTAAGTTAAAACACCACCAAAAACTGCACTTTCCGCTGGGCGAAAGCCATAAAACCAAAATCCAAAGTAAAATGCAAATTTTGTTAGTCTTTTATTCATATGTGGATAATTTATCACATATTTAAAAAAAATGCAAGTTTTTATCCACAATACAAAAAAAATATAATAAAAAGGGTTAAATACTCCATCCAAAGTCATCTTAATTAAGATGCTTTGGTTGAAATATCTAACCCACGCCATAAAGATCAACTCAATTTGCAGAAGTAAATTTTCTTAATCTAGCTTTTGCCAAGCTCGCCACTTTTTATATTCGCGCTGTATTTCTGCACCAACATCAAATTCTTCAACCAAAGGTCTTCTTTTATCTCTCTCTGCAATATGTTGAAATTCTTGATTCGTAACTAAAACAGCGAAAGTAACGCCCTCTAAACTTCTCTGCCAATTTGATAAAACTGTATCAGGATTTACAGGTGTTTCGACACTTTGATTTTCCATATTCCTCTTCCCTTCTGAGATAAAAATTTTCGTTGATGTTTGATAGCCGATAAAAACACACAAGTTTTACGCGTTTTTATCGACTATCAGTTATATTTAAAAGAACAACCAAAAAACCATCCGTTTGGATGGCTTCAATTTTTATTATTTTTACTACTTATTTATGCAGTCGTATAATTTAAGCCATCCAAAAAACCAAGGTCTAAAAGACCTAATAAAATTAATAAGCTTAAATTTAATTTTTTCATGACTTTGCTCATATAGAAATATATTAACAAATTGATAAAATATGTCAAATTTAAATAAAAAAGGGGTCATTCCTCTACAATTATTGAACAACGTTTTGTGTTGTCATGACTGTAGCTGAATGACCCTTAGTAAAGAACAAGATTATACAGTAGCTTCTTTAGGGTGAGTTCTAGGCTTATTAGCAAGCCTGTGGCCTCTAGGAAAATCCAAACGAATCAAAGGAACAACAATCTTTTCAGGACAGCACATTCCCCTTTTAATTGTTCCTCCAATTTCTTGAGTTCTTACTTCTTCTGGTGGCCATTCTTCCATAGAGCTTCCTATATTAACTTGGCATAAATACCAGAAATAACTTTGTTCAACTCCAAAAAATGGCTTTTGTTTATGTTGCTCTTGCCACCATTCACGCGCATAATCTTCTGTTGCAAAAACTGCCACGAGCCCTACTCGTCTATTTCCGGTTAATTCACACCCCTTGTAAATAGCACATCCGTTGCTCATCTCTTCTGTCCCTTCTATTTTGATTTTGTCGTGAGATAATTATTATGTCTTACAAACAAGACAATCAAAAAAGCCCTCCGCGGTGGAGAGCTTTTCTTATCGTCTTGTTTATTGTTTATATATAAGAAAACTTTCCACCTAAAGGCTGGATAATAATAATGCTAATAATTGTTATTATTTGGTGAAAGATTTTCATATTGTTAATATATTATCACTATTGGAAACTTTGTCAAATATTTATATTTAAACTATAAAAAAATTTAATGAGCGATTTTTACTAACTGTCTTAAAAAAAATTTTACCGCCTTAATTCCTTCCTCATCTAAGATACTAATAACCTTACTTCCGACTACAGCGATATCGGCATAATTCTTCAGTTGTTTAATGTGTTCTGGGCTAGAAATTCCAAAACCAACTGCAATTGGAGCATTAATATATTGTTTTATTCTTTTAAGATTAAAAAATAAATCGTTATCAAGTTTTTCCTGTACACCAGTCGTTGCTTGCTTTCCAGCAAAATATACAAATCCTTTAGCTATTTTTGCATTTAATTGTAGGCGCTTGGGAGTAGATACTGGAGCTAAGGTACGAATAATATATAAATTGTACTTTTCTGCATAATAAATAAAATTGTCATAATGCTCCTCATCAAGCGGCATATCAGGAACAATCAACCCACTACAACCAGCACGGCTAGCATCGTGACAAAATTTTTCAATTCCATAATTAAAAATAATATTAAAATAAGTCATAAATAAAAATGGAATTTTAAAATAATAATTGCATTCAGCCATAAGTACTATCGCATCTTTTACTTTTGTTTTATTATCTAGAGCTATTTGATTTGCGTGCATTAAAGTTGATCCGTCAGCCATGGGATCAGAAAAAGGAATTTGCAATTCAATAAAATCAATTCCAACATTAACCATCGTTTTAATTAATTTTTTACTAATCGTAAGGTTAGGATAACCGACAACAATATGCGTCATTAGGCCAAGACGATTTTGCGATTTTATTTTTTGCAGTTGTATGTCAATTTTATTCATAATTATTTAGATTTATCTTTTAAATATTCCTTCCAATTCTTATCGCCTAAAACTTCTCCTATAATAAAAATATCTTTGTCACCTCTTCCTGAAACATTTACAACAATGATTTTGTTCTTGTCTACTGTCTTAGCTAGCTTGCATGCATAAGCAACTGCATGAGCAGACTCAAGAGCTGGGAAGATTCCTTCAGTTCTTGCCAAAAACTTAAAAGCTTGCAAAACTTCTTTGTCTAAAACAGCTCGATAAGCAACGCGACCTTTTTTGAAAAGTAAGGCGTGCTGAGGTCCAATGCCAGCATAATCAAGACCAGCGGAAATACTGTGCGTTGGTTGAATCTGTCCGTCATTATTTTGTAAAAAATAAGATTTATAACCCTCGACTACTCCTACTTTTTCATCGTGTTGCAGGCGAGCCGCGTGCTGTCCAATCTTTGTGATATCTTTTCCACCAGCCTCTACTCCAATCATTCTTATTTCCTTATTATCTAAAAATGTATTAAATAAACCGATAGCATTGCTACCACCGCCAACACAGGCTATTAAATAATCAGGTAAACGTCCTGTTTGCTCCATAATTTGTTCCTTTACTTCTAATCCTATTATGTTTTGAAAATCTCTAACAATCGTCGGGTAAGGATGCGGACCTAAAGCAGACCCTAGTAAATAATAAGAATCTTTTACGCTACTAATATAATCCTGTAAGGCAGCGGTGACTGCGTCCTTTAATCTTTTTGTACCATGGTCAACTGGTATTACTTTTGCGCCTAAAAGTTTCATCCAAAAAACATTAGGCCGTTGACGCTCATAATCTACTCTGCCCATATATACAGTACAAGCAAAGCCAAATTTTGCCGCCACTGTTGCCGTAGCAAGACCGTGTTGTCCAGCACCAGTTTCAGCAATTAAACGTTTCTTACCCATTCTTCTAGCTAACAATGCCTGCCCTAAACAATGATTAATCTTGTGTGCGCCAGTATGATTTAGTCCTTCATTTTTTAAATAAATTTTAGCTCCGCCTAATTTATCAGTTAAATTTTTAGCAAAATATAAAGGTGTGGGGCGACCAGAATAATTTTTATATAAATCGAAAAGTTCTCGGCTAAATTCCGGATCTTTTTTGGCAACTTCATACGCGTCTTCCAGTTCTTCTAATGCTGGTATTAACATCTCGGGCACGTAACGTCCGCCAAAATTACCAAAATGACCATGTTCGTCACTGTCATATTTAGTTTTAAAAAATATATTTTTCATAATGAAAATTAGAGAGAGGGAGGAGTGAAAATCTTCCCTCTCTATACTAAAAACATCGACTCTTCTGCAAAGCAAACTGTGTAATATCTTGTTCGGTTTGCAGACCCTGAGATACAACGTCCTCTTTTGTTACCTCCACTATTTCACCGTCAGGTAAAAGCGGTAAGAAAACAAACAAAGAATCTGTCTTTGTTGATACTCTAGAACACGATGAGTGTTTTGTTTCACCGCTAGACTGCATGTTTTCTCTTGCCAATCCTGTATCTCTGAATCGCATGATGCATTCTCCTTTCTCCACGCATATGTTGCGTAGATTGTTAAGTTTCATTCTCCACAATCACAACGATATCTTCCCGTTTGCTCATTTCTTTGTGCTTCCTTACCACATTCAGCGCAAAAAACTTTTTCGCATCCTAAAAAACATTTAAGCCAGTCGTACATTGATACTGATATAGCGGATATTACAGATTCTCCGCAACCAGGACATATACAACCACCTTCCAATTCATCCTTGTCCTGATGGCTGGAAGATTTATGTTGTAAAGATCGATTATTCATGCTGCTTATCCTTCCGCGTGATTTTTGAGAAAACAAAAAGCTTTCTCATCTCTTAGACATAATAATAAAACTATGCCGAAGGGACGAAAAAGCTTGTTTTCCGCGGTACCACCCAAATTGTCTAAAATTTATTTATTTTAATAACGGAAATAACATTCTTAATTTTTGCCTCTTTAATTATAATTAATAGGCTTAAAATTAAAAAATTCCGTCAGTAAAACGGAAATTTAGACCACTTTTACCGACTCTGACTGTATTAATTAATACACGACATCAGTTATCCTATGATTACGGAGGAAGCCGAACTCTCACTTATGCAAGAATCACCTTAGTGTGCCCAACCCTCTGTTTTTATGCAGAGGACACACGTCATTGGTTTTAAAAATTGTTAATGATATTGCTATTATACACTATTTAAATAGTTTGTCAAGCCGTATTTATTGGATAGTAAAATTTATCATTGTTAAATACTATAAACAAACTTTTAATTATATCAAATTCTATTTATCGTCTTTAGAACTCTTGTCTTTATCGCTACATTCTTGAGTCATAAAAAACTTTGCTAAAACAACTGCTACTCCAGCAATTAAAGCTCCAACTAAAACTAATGGTTTGTTACAAACTTTTAAAAGTTTTTTCATATATCTATGTTATATAATAATAATAATATTTATTCACCTAATAGGGCTTGTTTCTTCTCCCAATCTTTTTCATAAATTACCTCATCATAAGGCATGGTATATTCATGTTGTTCAGTTTCATCAAACCAAATTTCAATTTCTTTCTTAGCTTCGTCAATTTCGCCAGACGCATGAATTAAATTTCTCATGGCTCTGTCATCACCATCACTCATGGTATAAGAATCAAAAGAAAAATCACCGCGAATAGTTCCGGGAGCTGAAGACATAGGATCGGTTGAACCGACTAATTTGCGAACTACTTCAACTGCATGCGCGCCTTGTAAAACTATTGCTACTACTGGTCCGGCTGATAGCATATTTAATAAATTTTCTTGAACATGCTGGCCTATTTCTAATGGAGTTTTATCTACTTTAATACCTTTTTTCTCATATCCTTTTAATGCTTTTTTGCCAATATCTTCTAACCATTCAGTATTTTTAGGATCATAATGTCTATTGATAATTTCTTTGTTAGGCCAAACCATTTTCATGGCTTTAATTTTTAATCCAACCCGTTCAAAACGAGTAATAATTTCACCGACAAAACCACGCTGAACGCCGTCCCCTTTTACTAATACTAATGTTTGTTCTTGTCTTGGATGTGTCATATTTTAAATTTAACTTAATAATTTTTTTATTTTTTCATTAACTTGCGCTGGAGTAAAGTCTGCTTTTACCCAATAATCAATCGCGCCTAATTTTGTTCCCTTTTCTTTATCTTCACTTTGACCTAAATTTGTAAGCATTACTACCGGAATATTCTTAGTATTATCATCTGATTTTAATTTCTCTAATACCGCAAAACCGTCCATTTTAGGCATCATAATATCTAGCAATATTAAATTTGGCTTACTTTCAGTTGCTGCTTTTAATCCTTCTTCACCATCTTTTGCTAAAACAACCTTAAAACCAGCTTTACCCATACTAGCTTCATACATACTGCTAATTGTCTCCTCATCCTCAACGATTAAAATTTTACTCATAACTTTAGTTATTAAATAGTAATTTGAATATACCAAAATTTTATCTAAACTGCAAGTATTAGCCAACTATCCATTCATTGTCTTTTGTTATTTCTGTTATTAATTCTGGATATTTATCAATTCCCTCTTGTATAATTTTTTCAGCGCTTTCTTTAGTTTCTTTAATTAAAACATAGTCATTTAAGTCGGCAATCTTGAATTCCGGAAAACCTTTTTGGGCTGTACCATAAACCTCACCTGGTCCACGCATTTTTAAATCTTCCTCTGCTAATTTAAAGCCGTCATTATTTTTTGAAAAAGTTGCGAGTCTTTCTCGCGCTTGCATTTCATCTGTAGGAAAAAGTAAACAGTGAGATTGAAATTCACTACGCCCAACTCGACCACGAAATTGGTGCAATTGCGCTAGTCCAAATCTTTCCGCGCCTTCAATCATCATAATTGTCGCGTTTGGCACATCAACGCCAACTTCAACTACAGAAGTTGTTACTAAAATTTTTATTTCATTATTTAAAAATTTCTGCATTATCTCGTCTTTTTCTTTTGCTTTCATGCGACCGTGTAAATAAGCAATTTTTAATCCCGAGACCTCGGGATTAAAAATTATTTCATTTAATTTTTGATACTCTTCTTCAACTGATTTTACACCTAATTTATCTGACGGACTAATTAAAGGACAAACTACAAATGCTTGTCGCCCTTCTTTAATTTGTTTTTTAATAAAATCATAGCCACCTAATCGTTTATTTTCCGGCACTACATAAGTTTTTATTTTTTTCCTCCCTAACGGCATTTGATTAATAATAGATAAATCCAAATCCCCATACACCACTTGAGCTAAACTACGCGGAATTGGTGTAGCTGTCATCGCTAATAAATGTGGTACGGTTTTAGAATTTCCACTTTTTTTACGAAGTGCTTTTCTCTGATCTACACCAAAACGATGTTGTTCATCAATAATTGCTAACGCTAAATTTTTAAATTTCACATCTTCTTGAATCATCGCATGCGTTCCTGTGATGATATCAATTTTACCTTCCTTTATCGCGCTTATCATATCTTTTTTACTATTCACTATTAACTCTTCACTATTAGCTCTGCGACTCGATCGCGTGAACAATCCAATTTTTATATCAACATCTTTAAATAATTTAATTAATGTCTCATAATGTTGTGAAGCTAAAATTTCTGTTGGCACTAATAAAGCGCTTTGTTTTTTATTTAAAGCAACGTTTAACATTGCTAATACCACGGTGACAGTTTTTCCGCTACCAACGTCCCCCTCTAGTAAACGTGACATTGATTTATTAGATTCCATGTCCTGTATAATTTCCCAACTCGCCTTCTTTTGTGCGTCTGTTAATTTAAAAGGTAGGCTATCTACAAATTTTTTAGTTTCTTTTTTATAAAATTTAATTTTGCAAGATTTTTGATTTTTGATTTTTGATTTTAAAAATTGCGATCTAATTTGCACTAAAAATAATTCATCAAATTTTAACCGCCTTTTTGCTTGTTCTAAAATTTCTGGTGATTTAGGAAAATGAATATTATGAACTGCCTGTTGCAAATTAATAAGTTGATATTTTTTTTGTATCTTAGCTGGTAAAACTTCATCTATTTTATCAGTTAAACTAATAATGGACTTAATTAAAAATCTTAATTGTTTATTTGTTAATCCAGCGGTTAGATTATAAATTGGCACTAAACCAGTTGTGTGTGTTACTTGATCGCCAAAAATTTTTTCATATTGAGGAGAAACCATTTGTACGCCAGCAAAATCTTCTTTTACTTCTCCAGCTAATGATATAAGATCTCCTTCTTTTAAAGTTCGTCCAATATAAGGTTGATTAAACCAAATCACTTTTAATTGTTCTGTTTCATCTTTAATAATCGCTTCAGTTACTGCTGTTCTTCGACGTGGATTACGTCTATTTTGAATAATATCAATAACACCACGCACATTTACTTTCATGCCTGATTGTAAATCGACAATTTTTACTATTTTAGAATAATCTTCATAACGAAACGGATAATATTCTAACAAATCCTGCACTTTTCTGATGCCCAGTTTATTTAGTTTCTTAGCTGTTACTTTGCCGATTCTATTTATTTTTTCAATTGTTGTATTCAAAGTTAACATGAGTACAGTTTAGATAATAAAAACGAGGTTGGCAAACCTCGCCTTTCAATTTATACAAATTTTAAAATTAAATTATATCTCCACTCCCAACCACATTTTCAATCCTATACCGAATAAAAAAGAAATAAAGGCTACACTCAAACTAATAGTGGCCATTTCTAAAAATATTGGACGAAACTTTTCGCTTTTAACTATGGCATTATAATAAGTAAACACAAAAATAACTATAATGGCGTTAATCAAGGTCCAACCCAATGACCAGCGATAATCTGTCATAATTAAAAACGGAAATACTAGAAATAATACTGTAAAAACATAAGCGATGCCCGTATAAACGGAGGCCTTAAAAGCATTTTTGTCTCCTTCATGTTTTTTAGACAAATACTCTGAAGCAGCCATGGAAAAAGAAGCAGAAATCCCAGTAATTAAGCCAGCTAAAGCTACTAACCTATTATTTTGCAAAGCAAAGCTTAATCCTGCTAAAGCGCCAGTTAACTCCACTAGGGCGTCATTTAGACCAAGTACAATTGAACCCATGTAGTCTAATTTTTTTTCTTTTATCATATCTATCAATTCTCGTTCATGTTCGTGCTCTTCTGTCATTATTTGCTTAGCTTCTGGAAAAATATTTTCTACATCATTATAAGAAGCTTGCGCGCCTTTTTCTCCTTTTTCCATTAATTTAATAGCAAAAGTTAATCCTAAAATTCTTGCTAGTATTGTATATTTAAAAATTAACCACTTGGAGGGTTTTATTTCAGTCTTAGTATAATTTTTCCAAATATCATAGTGACGTAATTCATCATTGGCAATATGTTGTAAAACTTCTTTATTTTTATCCTTAACTGATTTTGCTAATGACAAATAAACATGGTATTCAGTAATTTCATTTTTCTGAAAAGATAATAAAATTTTTCTATTTTTTGAATCTAAATCTGACATACAAATATCTTTTATTTAGTAAGGCGTTCATTAATTTTTTTCCAATTAATTATATTAAAATAATTGGCAATATATTCTGGTCGTTTATTTTGATAATCTAGATAATAAGCATGCTCCCAAACATCAATCGTAAGTAACGGCTTTAAATTATTTTTCAATGGATTGTCAGCGTTTTTTGTCTGAACAATTTCTAAGCTATTATCCTCTTTTTGTACTAACCAAACCCAGCCAGAACCAAATAGCGTTTTGGCTGCTTCACTGAATTTATTTTTAAATTCATTAAAATCGCTAAAATTTTTATTTATAATTTCTAATATTTCATCCGCGGGCTCATTTACATCTGGTGATAATCCTTCAAAATAAAAAGTGTGATTATAAATCTGGGCAGCATTATTAAAAATAGGACCATCTGCTTGCTTAATAATTTCCTCTAATCCTATATTTTCATATTCAGTATTGATAATTAATTTATTTAAATTATCAACATAAGCTTGATGATGTTTGCCGTAATGAAATTCTAAAGTTCGTGCGCTAATATTTGGCTCTAACGCATTTTGCGCGTATGGTAATTGTGGTAATGTGTGTTGCATATTATTATTTTTGGCATTGGGAGCAGTAATGTGTTCCTCGTCCGCCTAATTTTATCTTAGTTATTTTACCATTTTTACATCTTTCACACAATTCTCCTTTACGACCATAAACTTTTAATAACTTTACAAAATTACCAACATTTCCGTCCGCATCGCGATAATTATTAAAGGTCGTTCCTCGTCTTTTTATAGCTAATCTTAGTATTTTTTTAATAGAACTAAATAAATTTTTTATTTCACTTTCGGTTAAATTATTCGCCTTACGTGTTGGTTTTATTTTAGCTAACCAACAAGCTTCATCCGCGTAAATATTACCAATACCAGCAATAAATTTTTGATTAAGTAAAACTTGCTTAATGCTCGTCTTTTTTTTATCTAAAATTTCTTTAAATTTCTTTAAAGTAAAATCTTTACTTAACGGTTCTACTCCAAATTTTAATAATACCTCTGTTAATTCTTTTTTATCTACAATTTTCATATAACCAAATTGTCTCAAATCATTAAAAAATAATTTTTCATTATTACTAAATTCAAAGATGATATGTGTATGCTTGCCTGGTAATTTTTCATCCTCCATTTCTCCGTGTCCTCCGCCGATTATTTTATCGCCCTTTTGATAAATTAACTGGCCAGTCATTTTCAAATGAATTAACAAAAAGTTATCACTCTTTAAATTGGCGATTATTAACTTCCCTCTTCGTTCAATTTTTTTAATAGCATTACCTTTTAATATTTTAATAAATTTTTTAACTCCACTTTTAATCAAGCGCGGTTTTTTTACAGTCACGTTTTTTATTTTTTTGTTAAGCAATTTTTTGCTTAAATCATTTTTAATTGTTTCTACTTCTGGTAACTCGGGCATATGACGAAATTTATTTACGAAGCCACTTAACACCAAGATACACAAACGGCGTATCTAAAACGGCAAATAAAACTTTAAATAAATAATAAGGAATAATTAAACTAAAGATAAAAGCCATGGTGAACTTCGGGGTCAAGGCATAAAAAGCAATAAACATAAAAACTGTACTATCAATAAATTGTGATACGACAGTAGATAGATTATTACGTAACCATAAGAATCGTCCCTTGGTTTTTTCTTTCCAAAAATTAAACGCCCAAATGTCATGTGTTTGCGCTAAGAAAAATGCGATCACACTGGCAATCATCATTCTTAATGATGCGCCAAAAATTATTTTATATTCTTCATTAAAACTATAACGTGCGTGTGGTTCTAAAATTACAAACAATGCTGTGTATAAAAACATTATAATAATAGTCGCCATTCCGGCCCAGACAAAGCTCTGCGTTACTTTTCGTCCATATACTTCTTCCACTATATCAGTAATTAAAAAAGCTAACGGCGCCATAAAAATTGCTACTGACACTGATATACCAAATAAACTAGTAATTTTTCCTCCTAATAAATTCATTCCTACTAATAATCCGCAAAATAAACCTAGTAACAAATGAAGTTTAAAATCTTTTTTCATAGAATTTTTTTAGCAATGGATAATAAATATCTTCTTTAATTGGAATTAATAAATCTTTATGGTTGGCGCGATTAGTAAATTCTACCATATCAAGTCCACGACCAATAACTATCGGTGTTTGTTCAGCTCCTTCACCCATAATTAATACTGCTATGTTTGCTAACGAATCTACAATATTACTTTTAGTCATTTTTAATTTCCGCCCAAAAATATCTTTTTGACCGCGATAATCTCGCAATGGCTTGATACCAAAAAATCCAGTGGAAATTCCCATTACTCCGTATCGCATAGGGATAGTATGACTGTCAGTTATTACGACTGCTAATTTTTTAATTTTATATTTTTTCTTTAAATAATTACAAATTTTTTTTGCCTCTTCATTTGAATTTTTAGGCCAAAAAATATAATGATCGCTGGAGTTACTTTCATCAATACCAGCTGATGGTATAAGTGTATGTTCTTTTAACGTTAAAATTACATGCTCACCCGGACATTCTTTTCGTGGAATATAAACCTCGGCTTCCTTTTTAATTAACTTATCTTTTTCATCTCTATTCCCAGTTTTAATTTTTTTGCATTGTCCTTGATGAATCGCTAAAATTTTAGAAGTAATAAATACAACATCGCCCTCAGATAGCGAAGGTAGATATTTATCTAAAACCGGATAGATATCATCTTTAGGTGGTAATATAAGTCGTGTTTTTATGGGAATAAATTTCATATGTAAAAATTTTATAAAATAATATCTTCTGTTTTTTCGTTAATTTCTTGTTGAGGTAAAATATATATATCGCGATTAAAACTGCCAACTCCAATTAATTCTCCCTCCCCCTTAATTATTTTTTCAAATGGCTCGCAAGCACGACAGCCATTTTTGGGACAGCTAAATTTTTTTAATTGTCTGGCGAGTTTTATTTGCCGCGCAATGTCCAAAACTTTTTTATGGGCAAGTTCTAAATTAGGCAATTCTACTTCAGTTAAATTGTCATCTAGCGCTAAATACCAATAGCTGGCTTTAGCGACTGTTCTATTTTGACAATTGACTGCTAATAAATAATAAATTGGTAATTGTAAAGAATTATTAGAACGATTCTGTCCGGTTTTAAAATCCATTATATGTACTGCGTCTTTTTCTTTAAAATATTCCATCCAATCAATTTTGCCACATAAAATTATTTCGTCTTCTTCGGAAATCCAATACTGCAATAAATCTTGCTTAAGTTTTACGGCCAAATTAATTAACGGCCCAGGATTATCATAAACGCGTTGAAGCATATCTTCTCCTCGCTTCTTAAATCTATATTCATGATTAATATCTAAAAATCCACCTTTTTTTCCAGAAACCGTTTCCCATTCTTTACGAAACTTTGGTAATAAATCCATAGTAATACGCTCATTTGCCGGTAATACCGATAAACTCTCAAGTACAGTATGAACTACATGACCTAGAGCTAAACTTGGCGTCATTATTGTAATTTTATGTCCAGAATGTGGATCCTTATAAACATTCTTTAAATAATAAGCGCGCGGACATTCTAAAAAATCTCCAATAGAGGAATGTGATACCCATGTAGCAGTATATTTATCAGGCATATTTATAATTATTTGTGTTAATCTGCGATAGTATGATTGTAACTTGTTTAATAGTTTTAGACAAATAAAAACAGGATTTTTTATCCTGTCTAAATTATTATGCGGAGAGGGAGGGATTCGAACCCTCGAGACTCGTGAAAGCCTAACACCTTAGCAGGGTGCCCCATTCAACCACTCTGGCACCTCTCCAATATTTATGTATTATACTGATTTTTGAAATAATTGCAATGCGGAGAGGGAGGGATTCGAACCCTCGATACCTTTCGGTATACCGCCTTTCCAGGGCGGCGCACTAGGCCACTATGCGACCTCTCCTTTTCATTCTAAATTTGTAACTTGTTACTTGTTACTTGAAAACTCCCCTTCTATAATACTTTTTAATCCTTTTTGTTTACCAAAATCATTTTTATAATCTTCATAATTTAAAGCTCCTATAACATGCCGATCGTTAACAAATATTGTTGGCGCAGCGCGAAGACCAATATTCTCTGCTTCTCTTAAAGCAGATTTTATTTTGTCTTTATATTTTTCTGTATTCAAACAGTTATCAAATTGCTCTAAATCTAATTCAAGTTCTTCGGCATTTTTTAAAAATTGCTCAATAGTAAATTTATTATCTAAATTATTCTGCCATAGCAAATCGTGCATCTGCCAAAATTTTCCCTGTTCACTAGCACATTCAGCAACCTCTGCCGCTGTTTCTGCTAATGGATTAATATTATTTTGTGGATAGTGTCTAAATATTAATTTAATATCATCACCAAATTCTGCTTTAGCTTTAGTAATACTTCCATTTGAACCAGATAATTGAGCGGCAAAAGGATTTTGCCAATCACTGTAAATTATAATAGTCACTGTCGCATTTTCATTTCCTAGGACATGATCATCACCCCGTACTTCTGGCACAATAACATTTAACGGAATTTCTTTATTTTGTGGCAATGCTTGATTGTTATCTTCATTAACAACTTCTGATTGTTTTTTTAAACTGCAACCATAAAGAAAAAAACAAACTAATAAAATTAATAAAATTTTTTTCATATTTATTTTATCTTATCCGCGACACGAAGTACCGTCCCCTCATTAAATTTTTTACCAATTACTTGTACTCCAATTGGCATGTCTTTACTTTTTCCATAAGGAACAGAAATCGCTGGTAAACCGGCCACTGAGGCAGAATCTAAAAATATATCTTCTAAATACATGCTCAATGGATCAGCATGTTCGCCAATTTTAAAAGCTACATTTGGGCAAGTTGGCACAACCAAAACATCTATGTCCTTAAAAACCTCGTCTAATTCTTTAATAATAATAGTGCGAACTTTCTGCGCCTGTAAATAATAAGCGTCATAATATCCAGCTGATAAAGTATAAGTGCCAAGCATTATTCTTCTTTTTGTTTCAGCGCCAAATCCTTTTCCACGAGTTTTAAAATAAATATCATTTAAATCTTTTGCGTTTTTTCGTTCAGACAATCCATATCTAATTCCATCATGTCGACCTAAATTAGAACTTACCTCTGAAGGAGTAATAATATAATAAACCGGCAAAGCATATTTTGTATGTGGCAAACTAATTTCTACAATTTCGGCTCCTTGTTTTTTTAATTTTTCAATAGCATCTCGCACGCTCTTATCAATATCTTTATTCATGCCATCAATAAAAAATTCTTTTGGTACGCCTACCTTTAATTTTTTTACGTCTTTTTTAATTTCTGTTTCATAATCGCCAATTGTTTCTTCAGCGGTAGTAAAATCATTTTTATCATGACCGGAAATCACTGCTTGGACAATGCCAGCATCTTCTACAGTTTTAGTTAACGGTCCGGGTACGTCAGTTGAGGATGTCATAGCAACAATACCAAAACGCGATCCGCGTCCATAGGTTGGCTTTAAACCAACTACACCGCAAAAAGCAGCTGGATGTCTGATTGACCCTCCAGTATCTGAACCAACCGCAAAAATACACATATCTGAAGCGACTGCGGCGGCTGAACCACCGGAAGAACCACCAGCAACCCGAGTTAAGTCGTGAGGATTTTTAGTAACACCAAATGCAGAATTTTCTGTAGATGCTCCGTGCGCAAATTCATCTAAATTAGTTTTACCTAAGAGTACTGCCCCTTGTTCACGTAATTTTTTAATTACAGTCGCATCATAAGGCGCAACATAATTCTCTAAAATTTTAGAGGCGGCCGTTGTTTTAACACCTTTAGTTAAATAGTTATCTTTAGCTAAATATGGAATACCAGTTAGCTCTGATATTTCATTGTTTTTAATTCGTTCGTCCGCTTCTTTTGCTTCAATTAACGCTTCTTTTTCACAGATAGTTAAAACTGCATTTATTTCCTTATTCTTCTCTTTTATTACTTTTAAACACGCTTTTGTCAGTTCTACAGACGAAAAATCACCTTTTTTAAGGCCTGTTTGAGCTTGTTTAATTGTTAATTCGTTTAATTTCATAAGTACTCAAAAGCTAAATTAATCTTAATCTAAGATTATCACATTCTTTAACTAGACACAATCATTTTTGACTTTATGGACTTTAGACTTTATAGACTTTAGACTAATCTTGCTAATATTAGCTAAAAATTAAGAAAGTATTTACCCACCTAACTGCGTTAGCTGTTGGTGGGTTGACAAAATTTCAAAAGTATGCTAGTGTATCAATAGTCATAAGCACGCTCCTTACAATCTTTGATATTTAGCCACAGACGGCATAAGTCGAATTTTATCGGGTAGTAGATACTCGAGTGTTTCGACAAAAAGATATCAGATGAAACAAAGGAAAAACGCTTATCAACACGAGTACGGAGAGGTAATTCCTATGAATACTTTCACGTCAACACGTCACGGTCCCGAGAAGATCGCCGCCCACCGCTCCTCCCCCCTTACAAAAAGAATGATGGCCTCGAGCGCCACGGCCAAGCCCGCGATCGGCGACACGTTCCGCCGCACCTAACCCGACCCCGACCCCGGCACCGTTCGCGTCACTCATCCAGAGGACGTGAGTCAAATTCTCCGTGTTTGGAGAAAACATTCCTCGTGGTTAGAGAGAAAGGAAAGAAAATGCAATTTATGGTCCGGTTTCTGCCTAAACATCTCAGTATTAAGGCGGGAAGGGAAAGAGTCTCGTTCTTCTCGCCCATAACACAGAAAAAGACAGTACCCTTTTCGGTGTTGGTACTGCCTTGCGACACTTAGGAAAACCTAGGTGTTAGAGACGCAATTTACCGAAAAAACTTTTATTCTGAAGGACATGCCGCACTTCGTGGCCGCACAGATCGGGGAGTAACCCATGATCGATTGCGACCGCCATCTGTATACCGCGGCGAATATGTCCAACGTTACAGAGGTTAAGAGGGCTTCCTCTTCTTTGAGATCTTATACCCGCGCACGTCACTCTTTGAGACGACTGTGGGTAAGACTCGGCATATATTCGAGACCGAATCTAGCGCCCCAAAACAGGGGTAGTTGGGACGGCTCGGCACAATAGCCCTATGGAAAACTCCGACAGTAGCTTAGAAAACTTTGTCCCCTCATTGAAGCGGACTTCGTTATCCTAGCTGCTGTCGGAGTTCATTTTTTTTAAAAAATAAATCCCACTAATGCGGGATTTTATTTTATCTATTAAATTTATATTACTAATTATTCAACACTCTTTTCACTTTGATAAACTTCCCTTCTCTATCTGGCGCTTGTCCTAACGCAGATTCAACTTCATCTTCCGGCCATTCTTCTTTTTTATCTTCTCTCATAATATTTTCTAAACCAGTAACTTGCGCGGTTGGTTCTACACCGGTAACATCCACTTCCTGTAATTGATCTACATAACCTAAAATATCTGACAGCTGGCTGCCGTAAGTCTCTAATTCTTTATCAGTTAATTCTAATCTAGCTAATTCAGCTATTTTTTTTATTTCTTTTTTATCTAATTTCATATAATAAACGCTAAATCACGCAAAATCTTACGCAAAACTACGCCAACGCTTTCGCGTTATTTTGCGTAAGATTTTGCGTAGTTTCGTGATAATTTATTTAATCAAATCTAAAAATTGTTTTTCGTCCAAAATCTCTAAATCAAGTTTAACGGCTTTCCCATACTTACTCCCCGGCTCATTTCCAGCAACTAAATAATCTGTATTTTTACTAATAGACGAGGAAATACTTCCGCCTAACGCTCTTATCTTATCTTTTGCCTCATCTCTTGTCAAACCAGATAAACTACCGGTCAGCACAAAACTTTTTCCGTCAAACTTGTTACTTGTAACTTGTAACTTGTTACTTGTTGTTTGTATTCCATTACTCTCTAATCTTTTTAATAATACTATATTATCTTCAGCATGGAACCAACTATGAATACTCTGCGCAACTTTCTCACCAATCCCTTCAATCTCTTGCAAATCTTCAATTGACATCTCCTGTATCATGGCAACAAAATCGTTGACTTTATGGACTTTTGACTTAATAGACTTTTGACTTAATAGAACACCTGTTTCTTCCCCCACATACCTAATTCCCAGCGCATATATAAATTTTGCTAAATCTGCTTGCTTGCTGGCATTAATCGCGTTTACTATATTTTCTGCTTTCTTCTCTTCAAACCGTTCAAGTGGCTGTAAATCACCTATTTTTAACTCGTATAAATCGGCCACGTCTTTTACTAATCCTTCGCTAATTAATTGTTCTACAATTTTATCGCCTAATCCTTCAATGTTCATTCCTTTTTTAGAAACAAAATGAATAATATTTTCTACTTCTTGGGCAAAACATTTTTTATTTGTGCAGTAAGTTGCCGCTTCTCCAGTCGGACGTTTAACATCGCTTTTACAAATCGGGCATTTGACTGGCATTTTAAATTTCTTTTCTTTGCCAGTCCGCATTTTAGTTAACACTTCCACGACTTCTGGAATTATATCGCCAGCCTTATGAATTACAACAGTATCGCCAATACGCACGTCTTTTTTATTTATTTCATCTTCATTATGCAATGTCGCCCGACTAACAGTAGAACCTGCTACTTGTACGGGCTTTAAATGCGCAACCGGAGTTAAAGCGCCAGTACGACCAACTTGCACGGTAATATTTTCTACTACGGTAGTAACTTTTTCTGGAGCAAACTTGTAAGCAATTGCCCAGCGCGGTGCCTTACCTGTATAACCTAAAATATCTTGCAATTTTCGGCTATTCACTTTAATTACTAGTCCATCAATTCCATATTCTTGTTTATCTTTTTTCTTACCCCATTCTTTATATATTTTTTCTACTTCAACTAAACTTTTACAATGCTTATAATGTTTATTTACTTTAAATCCTAATTTTTCCAATAATTTTAATTCTTCAATTTGTGTTTTAGGAAATTCACCGCTAATTTCATCTACATCATAAATAAATGAGCTTAACTTGCGTTGAGCAGTAACTTTTGGATCTAATTGCCGAATAGAACCAGCCGCTGCATTGCGTGAGTTAGCAAACTCTGGTAAATTTTGTTTTTTTCGATCTTTATTAATTTTGTTTAATAAATTCTTATCCAACCACGCTTCTCCCACTACTATGACATCTATTTTCTCAGGCAACTCTAATGGCATGCTTTGCATTGTCTTTATTTGTTCAGTGACGTTTTCGCCAATTTTTCCATCGCCTCTTGTGGTTGCTTGTATAAATTCTCCATTTTTATAAGTTAAAATAATTTTTAATCCATCAATTTTAATTTCACAAGAATAATCTAGTTTGTCTTTAATGTCCTGTTTATCTAAAATCTTTTTAACACGCTCTTCCCACTCTTGAATTTCTTTAAAACTAAAAGCATCAGCCAATGACCATTGTCTTTGTTCAAGCACAACTTTTTTAAATTTATCTAAAGCAACTCCACCAATACGTTGAGTTGGCGAAGTTTTAGATTTAAATTCCGGATATTTATTTTCTAATGCTATTAATTCCTGAGTTAATGATTCATACACTTGATCGTCCATATCTGCTTGATCTAAAATATGATATTTGTACCGCATCTCGTCAATCTGCCTTCTTAATTTTTCTATTCTATTTTTTATTTTTGTTTTGTCCATATTATTTTTGCGTGATTTTGTGTAAAATTTTGCGTAATTTCGCGTCTATTTAGCATATGTAATATCAATACTTCGTCTAGTGTTATAAAAAAATCCGACTGAAGTAAATATATGTAACCCTGTTACAGGATCTTTATTATATTTCACTTTATAATAATAATCCGTATTAGCTGGATCTATATAATGCTTCTTATTAGTATCGCAGACAGCATTATCTAAGTCAATATAGTCATCAGGACAACCAATTTCAAAATCCGATTCGGTTAATAAATCGTTTGTGGCCATATAAAGTAATCGTTCTGCACTTGTTTCGGCTGCTAAGTAAGCAATACTAGAACGAGAAGAAATTTTAGATGTTTGCAAGCTTTTATTTAAAATTTCTGACACACCTAATGCCACAACTAAAATACTAGTTAGTATAATAACTGACATTAAAACTGATATTCCTTTGTTATTTTTAAATATTTTCATTTTTATGAAGAAACTAACTCATCTTGTAAATAGTAGCGATTAGAAATTGTAGTTTGTAAATCCATTCTTGATTGAATAAAATAGGCATTTAAAGTATTTAGAGTCATTACAATGGTTATTGCTTCTTGTTCATCGCCAACTTCATAAAACTGTAAATTACTAACTGCTAATTCATCTGGTGTTATATCATAAAATACATGACTGCCAATCCCGCCAAAAGATGCTTCTGGTATGCGAGAAATTTGAAATCGATCGTTTGCTGAATTAATATAAGCAACACATTCGTCATATTCATTTTTAAAATACAAAGCATCTCCGTCAATATTAGTACTAAACACATTTCCAATGTTGCCATTATTGCAAGCACCGCTAAAGTCTCTTTTAGCCACTCTAATTTCTTTAGCGATAACCTCAAAAACATATCGCATTGATTCTTGAGTGCTTTGCGAGGAAATTGCTCGACTTTGTCCTTGAATTACATTCTGAAAAATAATAGATGATCCTAATAAAATCATAGAAAATATTCCCATACCAACTACCATTTCCATGAGAGTAAATCCAGCTTTAGATTTTTTTAAATATTTAAAATTCATATAATTTATTGCCATTTATACATTAAAACATCTATATAATAATCATAATCCGTCCCTCGTTCATTCCATCTTACCCAAGAACGAACTTTTAAACAGCTTCCGGATGGACAAATTGCTGCGCTTGGTTCTTCTTCGGTTACTTGAATTAAACGATAAAAAGGAGTAACAGTATTTCCAACTATAGTATGTAAATATTTATTATCCTCATCAAGATATAATCGAGCATCGGCAATATCATCAACTGAATCATCTAAAATAGTATAAGCATCAATTATATAATCTCCATCATTTTTTACTTCATTATCCCATAGCTCCTCTTCTAGCCAATTACTATCGCGATAATTACGAACTAATTCAACTCCTTCTTGAGCTAATGTTACAGCAATAAATTTATTTTTATTAGTATTATAAACTAAATGATTCTGAGCAATCAAAGAAAAAATACCCATCATACCAACTGTCATAATACCCATAGATATTACCACCTCTAACATGCTGAATCCTTTTTTATTTAAGTTGTAAGTCATATAACTGATTTAATTCTCTATATCGATTAATCCTAAATCATTTAAATAAACATCTTTAGTTCCAGCTATTCCAGAAAAAGTAATTGTAATTTCTGAATCAATAGAAGTTCCATCTACATCTTCACCGTTAATGAAAGTGCGAGGGTCAGGTGGTAAAAAAATGACAGAATTATCAACGCTACCAATAGTAAAAGATATATTATTTTCTAAGGTCATTGTCTGAAAAATTTCATCAATTAAACTATCATATTCTTCATTTCCGTTAATATCAGCATAAATATAGTAAGTATCATCTTCATCTGTGTCTGGTATGTACACTCCCCAACCACCGGTTGGAACAGTCTCAATTGAAGCTAATTCAAAAGACCCCATAGACATATTTTGGGCTCGACGAATATCACCAGCAAATTTATGCGCTTCCAAAAGTAATGCGGAATTTCTGCCGGAAATATTATAATTCACTAAAACCATCGCAGTCATAATCATGAGAATTGAAATGGAGACAATCAACTCAACCAACGTGAAACCAGCACCAGGTCTTCTCCGGTGCTGGTTTTGTTTATAAAATTTAATTTTTATTTCTTTTAATATCATTATTAGTAATTTTCTACTTTCTAACTAATCTACTCTGGTTTTACTTCTTCCCAAATTGGTAAACTCATTTGTGATGTTATATCTTCAGCAAAATCACAACTATAGCCATCACTGTCAGTTACAGTTAAAACAACTTCTTTGTCACCAGCGCTTTGGAATTGAACTGGACCAGGATTAAGTGTAGTAGAAGCATTCGGTAGAGCGTCAGCAAATGTCCATGCCCAATCTGTTATTGAAGCGCCTTCATAAGCAACTGAAGTATCAGCAAAAAATACATCTTCAAGCGCTCTTGGCGAAAAACTTGTTCCTTGATTTCCAACAGACGGTCCCCAAGTAAAATCTGCACTTGGATATTGATGTTCTGGCGTAGTAAACGTTTCCTCTGCCCATTCAGAAGCTAAATTATAATTATCCCAAACTTTAACTTTCCAATCATAAGTTTCGTTATAGCCAAGTCCACTATCTACAATTCTTTGATCAGTGGCGGAAATTACTTTTCCAGTATCTAAAACTAATGCGCCCACACTATCACGAACCTCTATTTCATAAGCGCTCTGACTTGAAGAAGTATCACTATCACTAAAGTCCCAACTTAAAGTTACTGATATTCCCCCGCCAGAGCAAGCGCTGGAAAAATCATCAATTAAATTCTCAGCTAAAGATGAATGATTAATATAAACTTTATAGTCACTACTTCCGCATTCTGATTCATTAACGCAATTAAAACTAATCCAGCCAACTCCAGTTTCATCATCATTTTCGTTCCAAGCCCAACCGTAGAATTCATTATCAGAAATTGTTACTGGATCTGATTGGTCATGATCAAATTTTATCCAACCCTCACTGTTAACTATTTGCGCCCAGCCAGTAACAAGACCTGTTCCAGAATTATATTGAACCGAATTATTTGGAGAATCAGGATAAGGTCCAGCAGCGTCGAAATCTATCCAACCAATATTATCACCCCAAGCATACCCCGATAAATTTCCCGTGCCAGAATCATAACTAACGCCGTAATTGCTAGATGTTAAACAATCCACAGTGTCAAATTCACAGGTCCCATCACAATCTGAATCGCTACTACATCTCAGGGTTCGATTATCAGAACAAAAACTTTGAATACAATTAAAACCAATCCAGCCAATGTTTTCTGACCAAGCCCAACCAAAAATATTTTTAGCTGGATCACCTAAGTCTATTGCGTTAGCTATTTCATTTTTTGGCGGATCAGCTATAAAAAGAAAAGACGCAGCAATACCTCCAATTAAACCTAAAAATAAAATAAGAAATAATTTTTTAAAAAAGGATTTAAACATATTGAATTAATAAATTAAACTTAGATACCATCCTGATATTTCCACTCCCCAAAATAATGTAATTATCGTAGCTATACTTAAAAAAGTACCAAAAGGAATTTCAGATGACATCTTTTTTTTGCCTATTATTAATAACATTATACCAATAATTGAACCAAAAATATAGGCGAGCATTAAAGAAATTATAATATTTGGATAACCAAGCATTAAACCCATTAAAACTCCCAATCTTACATCTCCTCCGCCAATCCACTTACCTCTAGACGCTATATATTGCAGAAGAAAAAATCCTCCACCAATAACAACTGCTAATAATAAATTCTGCCAAGAATATCCTAAATATAAATTAAACGCTAGCGCTATAATCATTGCTGGAACCGTAATAATATCTAAAATTAAATACCAGCGCAAATCATAAATGAAAATAATCACTAAAATAAAAATAAAAATCCAATCACGAAATAATAGCAAAGAGTGAACAGTGAATAGTGAAAAATCTAAATCAATATGCAAATACCATGCGATAATAAATAATACCCCTGTTATAAACTCCACTACTGGATATTGCCAACTAATTTTTTTCTTACAATGACGACATTTACCTTGTAACCAAATAAAGCTAAATAGTGGAATATTGTCATACCAGCTTATTTTATGTTTACATTTAGGACACATAGATCGACCTAAAACCGTCTTTTTTTCATGCAATCTCCAAATCAAACAACTAATAAAACTACCAATACAAAGTCCAAAGATAAATATTATAATTAAATAAAAATAATTCATTATTCGTAATTTTTATTAATTCCTACTGAATTCCTTCTGAATGCGCTTTATGCTCTCCAACTCCTAATCCACCAATTCCCTTTTCTAAGGTAAAAGTGATTGTATAATCTTGTCCATTACTGCTATATAAGTAAGAATTTTCTAAAGGCGAAGTTGGCGCAGGAAGAATTTCTTTTAAAAATATTTTTTCACAATTTTCATCGTTAACTTGAAAACCTAAATCAGTATCACATAATAATTTAAAATCAGAGTTACCTAGAGCAACATTTTCTAAAATTGGATATTGACTACGATGATAAAAATAAAATTCTAAAGAATTTTGAATTTGTTTAATGCCGGCAATTCGTTCAATGTCTCGAGAATTTACTTGAGCATTATTAATACCTATTCTAGCTAAAACAAAAATTACAACAACAATAGCAATAATAATTATCACTTCTAGCCAAGTAAATCCCCGCCTTGTCGGCAGGCAGGCTTTTTTATTCATCAACATAAAATAAAGTTTAATTTTATTAACTTTATTATACCATAATTCAGCATATATTAAAAAATAAAAAATCGCTTGAAATAAAGCGATTTTTTATTATAAATTTAAAATTATAAATTATGGGCAACCAGCTGTCATTGTTCCACCTTGTTCTGTATGATTTATGCCTGCGTCTAGACTCCCTGCGTCTTCCTCTAAATAAAAACAGATTGTATATGCGCCACTAGTTACGTTACTATCACCAATCGAATAATCACATCCAATTGAATAATCATCTGCGCAAGCATTTTCCTCTCCTTGCCCAACAGGATCAACAACGTTAGCAAAATCTAAATTTAAGATAACACCACAATCTGTCATTTTTGTTCCCGCATCACTACATTCACTTAATATCTCAGAATAATCTCCACTGGATAAATTAATAGTTGCTAATTCAATAGCAATACTTAATTGTCGAACATCAGCTAATCGACGAGCGTCACGTGCTTTAATTCGAGCGCTGTTTAATGAAACTGTCGCCATAGTGGAAAGCAAACCAATAATAGTAATTACTACTAAAAGTTCAACTAAGGTAAATCCCCGCCTACCGGCAGACAGGCTCTTTTTATTGTTATCTATTTTCATAAAACCTCCTGTTTATTAAAATAATATATTAACAACTTGTTATTATAATTTTACAATAAATAATACATTTTGAATAGCTGTAAAATAAAAAAATAGAGACGTGATTAATCACGTCTCTATTTTTTATATATATGTTTCTATTCTTATACCGCCGGACATCCTGACGCCATACTTCCACCCTCTTCAACATGATATGCGCCGGCAGCACTTAAACTACCAGCCCCAGTTTCTAGATAGAAGCAAATATCATATGAGCTAGAAGTAGGCACTGAACTCACAGCATAAGCGCAAGCCGCTACGCTAGCTCCAGTACAAGCAGCTCCAGCAGCTCCAGCTGATGGATCAACTACATTGGCAAAATTTAAATTAGTAATAGTGCCACAAGTTGTTGTTTTTGCAGATACTGTGTTACAATCGTCTAAAATTGTTAAATAACTACTAGAACTAGAATTAGCTGCCGCTAGCTCAATTGCAGTACTCAGCTGTTTAACATCAGCTAAACGACGAGCGTCACGTGCTTTAACTCGAGCGCTGTTTAATGAAACAACCGCCATGGTTGATAGTAAGCCGATGATAGCAATAACTACCAACAACTCAATTAAGGTAAAACCTTTCTTGTTCATATAATGCCTCCTCACTAGAATGATTTAATGTCATTTTAGTGAAATTTAATAATATTTTATTTAAATTCGTTTATCTTCTCTTATCCACATTATATCATAAAACTAAAAAATTATGAATAATGCTTTATTTTTTATTAAATTTATTAAAATTGATTTGCCATGTTATACATTGGCATAATAATCGCCGCTACCATCAATCCAACCCCAACACCCATAATAACCATAATTATAGGTTCCATTAAAGTTACTAGATTAGCCACCAAGTTGGTAATTTCACGCGAATAAAAATCAGTTATGCTATCTAATATAACATCAACTTTACCAGTTTTTTCTCCAACTGACATCATTTGTGATACCATATTCGGTATTTCTGGCTTTTTTAAAAAAACGCTCGAAATTGAAGCTCCGCCTTCAACTGCTTCTCGAGTTTCCTCAATTATATTTTTATAAACTGCATTTCCTACAACATCTCCCACAATTTTTAAGCTAGAAGTAATTGGCACTCCGCCAGCAATTAAAGTTTTCATTGAACGAGTAAAACGAACTAGAGCAATCTTTTGAAACAAATTTCCAAAAATAGGTAATTTTATTTTTATCATATCAATTTGCCATCGTCCGACTGGAGTTCTGCCATATGCCTTCACGCCAACTATTACACCAATAATAACAATTAATAATGCCCACCAATAATTAGACATTATATTTGAAGTGGCCATTAAAATTTTCGTAGCTATAGGTAACTCTCCTCCTGTTTCAGATATAACAGCAGTTAATTTAGGCACTACCCAAACCATCATCACTGTACCAACAGCGCCTAAGCCAGCTAAAACAAAAACTGGATAAATCATTGCCCCCCTTATTTTATGCATCATATCATAGTCTTTTTCCATTTCATCAGCTAAATAATTTAGCACTTCATCAAGTTTACCAGAACTTTCCCCAGCTCGAACTACGCTGACATAAAAATCATCAAAAATATTTTTTCTTTTTCCTAGAGCATCTGATAGCTTAGCGCCACCATTTACTTCATCAGCAATTTCAGAGACTGTCATTTTTAAAGAAATATTGTCAGTTTGATCAATCAAAACTTTTAAGGCCTGCACTACTGGGATACTAGCAGAAATCATTACCGAAAATTGACGAGAAAAAATAACCACATCTTTTGGTTTCACTCTATTTAAAACACCTTCGCCAAAAGATTTTTTCCTTCCCTTAATACTAATAACTGTTAATCCTTGATCCTTAAGAGTGCTAGTTGCTAATTGCTCATTAACACCATCCACCATGCCAGTGGCGATATTTCCTTCCTCGTCTTTAGCTTTGTATTCAAAAAGTGGCATAATTTATTACTCCCGAGCACTCGGGATTATTTAATCATTATATTAAAATCTTCTTTTTGGGGAGCATTAGCCAAAGCATCTTCTCTGCTGATTTGACTATTTTGGGATAAATTTACTAATGATTGAGTCATGCTAACCATTCCTTGGTCAGCAGATGTTTGCATGATTGTTTCTATTTGTTTAATTTTACCTTCTCTAATAACTGATTTAACCGCTGGAGTACCAATTAAGACTTCTACTGCTAATGACATGCCGCCTCCATTTTTAGGAATTAATTTTTGCACTACAATTCCTTCTAGTACATCAGCTAATAATGTTCTGGCAGCGTCAACTTTGGCAGGAGGATAACCATCTAAAATTTTCTCAATCACTCTAATAGATGAATCAATATTCATCTCTAATATAACTAATGCATTACTGGAAGCAATATCTAATATTAATGGCATTTTTTCAATTAATTTTTCTTGATTATCACTCACTGTTAAAATATCGATATCTTCTTGCTGGCAATATTCTAATCCGTCTACTAATGATAAAACGTCACGTCCAATTTCTCTTTGTTCTATTACACTTTGATTGCTAGTGAACATCACTTCTATCGGGTCCTCTATGGTTAAAATTCTTTTATGGCTATTTTGATTAATATTTTCAATCATAGCGCTGATAGTTGTAGTTTTACCACTACCATACGGTCCAGCTATAATTAATAGCCCCGAAGATAACTTAGTAAAATTAATCACTGTCTGAGGGATATTTAAGGTTGAAAAATCTGGAATCCCCTCAGAAATTAATCTTAGAGAAACAGCTAATAAATTTTTTTGATAATAAATATTAATCTTAAATCTAAAATTTCCGCCCAAAGTCTTAACAGTAGTTAGCTCTCTTTGTTCTTCTAATGTTTTTAAATCTTTTTCTTCTAAGAAAGATCTTATAATTTGTGATAAAACTGCCTGTTCTATAATTTTTTCTTGCTCCAATTTAATAAGCCGGCCATCTTTTCTGATTACCGGCACACTACCCGCTGAAAGATGCAAATCAGATGCTTGACGTTTAGCTGCCTCCGATAACAAGCGATTAAATAAAATATTATAAACTTCCATAATTTATTAATGAATGAATTATTTATGATAAATCTAAAATTTCCTTTACCTTATCAACAACTTCGTTAGGCATAAAATGCGCTTTAATCAAAAAATCTCTTGCGCCTAAATCCAATCCTTTCTTAACTTCTTCTTTTTGACTTAAATTAGTTAATAAAATAACTGGGATATTTTTAGTTTTAGCATCCACTTTTATTTTTTCTAATACTTCAAAACCATTCATTTTAGGAAGCATTATATCTAATAATATTAGATCGGGCATTTCTTCTTTAGTTAGTTTAACAGCTTTTTGCCCGTTGTCAGCAACAGATACGTCAAAATTTTCTGCTCGAAATTTATCAGCGTACATATTTAATAAAAAACTATCGTCCTCCACTATTAAAATTTTTGTATTTTTGTTGTCCATATATTTCTTGCCCGCCTAATTGCGTAGCTATTGACGGGTTAGTTTGTTTTATAAATTTTTATCTGCTCATAACTCTTAATACTTCCTCCATGCTAGTGATGCCTTGTAATGCTCTTATAATTCCGTCTTGTTGAACTGTGATGAATTTTTGTTTTTTCAAAAGTTCAGAATCATAATTCAATTCTTTTTTATTAGCAATAATACTTTTAATATCATCGTTTACATCTAAAACTTCGGCGATAGCAACTCTTCCTTTATAGCCTGTTCCAGCGCAACGAGAGCATCCCTTTCCTTTATATAATTTTTTCTTTTTTTCATCATCGCTTAAAATTGTATCATCAAATAATTTTTTTAACTTATCATCAACTATGTCATATATTTTTTTTATCTCTGTTGTTATGATATTTCTTGCTTCTTCATTCATTTCCTGCTCAGCTTTGCAATGGCTACAAATTCGACGCACTAATCTTTGAGCTAAAATTCCGTTTAGAGTAGAAGCTAATAAAAACGGCTCCACCTTCATATCAATTAAACGAGGAATAGTTCCAATAGCATCGTTAGTATGAAGAGTGGACAATACCATATGACCAGTTAAGGCAGCATGGATGGCTAATTCAGCTGTCTCACTATCTCGAATTTCACCAACCATAATTATATCTGGATCTTGACGCAAAAGAGCGCGCAAACCGCTAGCAAAAGTAAATCCTACTTGAGTACGAATTTGCGCTTGATTAGCGCCATCTAGAAAATATTCTACCGGATCTTCTAGGGTAGAAATATTCACTCCTTCTCTATTTATTAAAGTTAAAGCTGAGAATAAAGTAGTAGATTTTCCACTACCTGTTGGACCAGTTACTAAAAATAATCCATCAGTATTTTTAATATTTTTACTAATGATATCTAAATTTCGACCTTCATAACCTAGATCTTCTAATTTTGGCGCTCCCTTACTAACATCTAATATTCTCATTACTACTTTTTCAGTATCAATTAAAGGTAAGATAGAAACACGAAAATCAATTCTTCGTTTACTAAAATTTACTCTGATTCTTCCATCCTGTGGCACTCTAGTCTCATCTAATTTTAAACTAGATAAAACTTTTATTCTAGCAACAATAGAAGCATGAACACTAATTGGCAAAACTAAAGAGGTGTTTAAAATACCGTCGATGCGATAACGAACTCTGCTTTCTTTTTTAAAAGGCTCTATATGAATATCGGAGGCCCCGCCCTCAACTGCATGTTTTAAAATAACTGAAACTATTTTTGAAACCGGAGCAGCTTTAGTCACTTCTTCTGTTTTTCTCTGTTTATCTTGAGCTGTTTTTTCCGTTTCCACTTCTTCTTCTTGTGCTTGTAAAGCAACCTGTACTTCTTCAGAAAGTGTTTGATATTGTTTTAATGCTTTATTAAAACTTTCTTCAGAAATTAAATGATATTTTACTTGAAGCCCCCCTTCATTAGCTAAAAAATTTATAGCTTCAACTGCTTTTAAATTCCCTGAATCTAAAGTTCCAACATCAATTCGATTTTTTTCTTTATTAAAACAAATTACTTTATAATTTTTTGCTACTTCATAAGAAATAATATTTAACACATCCTTAGCAATGTCTATTTCCAATAAATTAGCGTAGGGCAATCCTTTGGATTTTGCCTTGATCTCTGTTAATTTCTCAGAATCAACTAATTTTTGGCTTATTAAAACTTGCTCAATATCAGTTTTGGTAGTTTGAGCGATATTTTCTGCTTCAGCAATTTGCTTATCATCTAAAACTTTTTCTGTTTTTAATAATTCTAAAATTTCTTTATTCATAAAAAATAACAATAAGCTTTTGCATGGGTTAATTATTGTAAACTAGTCCTTTGGAACAACAAATAAATCTCTATTTCCTGTTTCGTCTATTTTAATCTGTTCAAAATTATCTCTTAGTTCTTTAAACTTTCGACTATTTATAAAACTTAATTCACTTTCATTATAATTATCAAGAGACTGAATAATTTTATCTGCTTCAGTTTCTATGTCTTGCTCTACCGGAGAAATAGGCGCGGATATGCTAGTAAAAAAATTATTATAAATTACAACTCCAGTTCCAACGAATAATATAATCAAAACTATTATATATGTAGTGGTTTTCTTTGAAGAAGTTTTTTTTAATCTTAGCATAAAAAAATTTAATTATTTTAACTGGTTGACGGCAAATAATATGCTTTTATTAGTATTTCAGCGCTTCTATCTTCTGGCTGATAATCTACAGAGTCAACGTTAATAATACGTAAATTACTTTCTAAGCTTCCTAATAAACTTTTGAAAGCTGGGTAGCTAACCTCACTAACAGCAAATTTAATTTTTATTTCCTTGGCTTTGCCTTCATTCGCAGCAACTAATTCCTTTTCAGCTTCTAAATCACGCTTACTTCTTTTTTTCGCAGAAGCAGATTCTTTGTCTTCATTCTCTAAAAAAATTGAATCTAGTAATAATCCGTTAGCTTTAACTATTTTTTCTATTTGTAAAAATAATTCTCTTTCACCCGGATTATCTGGCAACATATTATTAACTTTATCAATATTAGAATCACTTATTTTATCATAGGCTTCTTTTATTTTATTTAATTCAATAATTTGCTCATTATAATCGTCTATTTTAGCTTGTGTTTTTTCATCAGCTAAAATTACTTCAACATCTTTTGTTGAAGTAGTGCTTATTTTTGGTTTTAGTAAAAACCAATAACCAGCGCCGGCTACAATAATCATCTCAATGATCACAAAATAATAAAAATATTTTTGAAATATAGTAAAAAGAAAACCGGGTTTTTTCTCAGTTGATTTTGTTTTTCCAGTTTTCATTTGATCAAGCTGTTGTTCGGCCACTTTTTGGCTACTGGATTTTGATTGTTCTTGCTTATTTTCCTCTATCATAAACGAGGGTTAATCTTTTAAAAATATTTCGGGACTAACTATTAATTCAAATTCGAATAATACTGGCTTGCCACTATCTGACGAATTTTTAGTTTCTTTTTTTTGACTAATTTCTGCTCCTTCGCTATTAGCAGAAATTGTATACTGATTTTCTTGTTGCCAATTTTCCATTTGAGCTACAAAATTTTCAAATCCAGCAGTATTGGCAGACATACTATATTCTCCATCTAAATTACCTGAAAATTCATTATAATAAACTCCAGGTAAGGTATTATCTTCTAGATAATCAAAGAAATTAGTCCAATATATATGATTATCTAAAATATTTTCTACGGCTACAATCTTATTTCTTAATTTATTTGTCTGCTCTAATTCTTTTTCAATATTAATTAATTCTTGTTGTTTTTCTAATAATCTTCTTTCTTTACCTGAATAAACTTCAGCTTGTTTGCTTTCTTTCATGAATAAATAACCCCAAATAGAACCAAGACTGATAAAAATAAGTATTACACCTACTATATTTATAGTTATAGCTTGTCGCCAATCGAAGAAAGTAAATTCTTGTCCTTTAATTAAATTAGTAATTAGAAGATTTTTATTTTTTTCAACTTTAACCGCAGGGGCTGGTGCTTCTTTTATTTTTTGAGGTGGTAATTCTGTCGTTGCTTTCGGCTGTTTAACTTCTAATCCCGACGCCTCGGGACATTCTCTCTTCTCTTGTTTTTGCTGTTCTTTGCTTGCTAATATTTTCTTTAATTTACTCTGTTTCTTTTCTTCTTTCTTATTTTTGCGTGTTTTCAACCAATTAGAAAATTTTTCTAATAATGGCTTTTTAATTTTTTTAGTTTTTTGATCTTGATGCTTATTATTTTGCTTTTCACCAGCTTGTTGTTTTTCTTTTATCTTTTTTAGTAATTCTTCACGTGCTTTATTCACATCAGATTTTTTCATTACTGGCCGTGATAATTTAGTAGATGTATTTACTGACTCATCTTTATCTTTATTTTTTTTGGATTTAAAAAAGCTCCCAAGTCCTCCCTTGATTTTTTTATCATCTTTTAATAAATCGTCTCCTTCTATTTTTGGAGTTGAAAATTTCATCTCCACATCTTTTGCTTTTTTTCTAGGTGACTTTGGTTTTAATTCTTCGGGTAAAAAATTTACCTCTCCTTTTTCCCGCATGAAGATTAAATTATTTTATAAAGTTTCCCTCATCGCAAGGCCAATCGCGATAGACATTTGTGGTCCAATCTCATCTAAAGTAGACTTCAAATCTAACGGATAAGATAACCGCGACCATGGATCGCCTATAATTACTTTTATATTTAAAATTTTACTTAAATAATTGGTAATATTAGATAAACTAGCCCCTCCTCCGGAAAGAACTAATTTTTCTATCTTCTTATTATTTTCTTGTTGAAATAAATTTAATGAATATTTAATCTCGTTAACAATTGGGGTTATAGTTTCTTCAATAGTTTTAGGAAATCCTCCTTCCGCGCTGTTTTCTGTTGATGAACTTAAATCAATTTTAAATTGTTCTGCTCGATTAAAATCGACTTTTAAACTACCGCTGATAGCTTTAGTAAGCATTATTCCGCCAGAATCAAGACTACGGCTAAACATTGGCAACCCATTTTCAATAATAGCAATATCAGTGTTAACTGCCCCTAAATCAACAATTGCAATAACATTAGGATCAGAACCAATTAATGAACGAACTAAGGAAAACATTTCTGTTTCCAAACTTAATAAATTCATCTTAGCTTCCTTGAAAATGGAGATGTATTTCTTTACTAATGATTTTGGGGCTCCTGTTAATAAAACTCTCAAATTTTCTTTGTCTGTATTATTTTTTTCTTCATTTTGATTTTTGCCGTTATTTTCATTATTAAGCGGATTGCCTACTTCTTTTTTAGAAGGTTCAGCGACAATTTTCCAATCTAATATCATTTCATCTAAATCTAATGGCACTACTTTTTTTGCCTCTAACATAACAGCGTTATCTATGTCTTTTTTATTAGCATGACTTAAATTTAAAACTGAAGAAAAAACCGAAAATGAAGGCATCGCTGCTATGCAATTAATATTTTTAATGCCTGATTTATTGCAAATATTTTTTATTATTTGAGCAGACTTATCAACGTCTAATTGTAAATCTTCATTGGAAAAATCTTTACTCTCCTCACTATAGCCATAATTAACTAGAGTGGATTTTCCTTTTATTTGCTTCAGTTCTACTATCTTCACGCTAGTTTTTCCTATGTCAACTCCAAGATAACTTTGTGGTTTATTAAACATAAATTTTTGCCAAGCATTAGTATATGCTTTATAATAAAAACAATAGTGTTAAAACACTTATCAACACACTAAACTAAATTTATTTTACCATAAATCGCTTTGTTGATGCAAATAAATAATAACAATAAATTTTAAATATGAATATCAATTACAAAAAAATTTCTTTAATAGTTGCATTTATAATTTTATGTGTAGCGATCGGTTACGGTATATATGTTTTATTTTTTAAGCCAGCTCCTTCAACGCCAATAGCAGGTGATGCTCCCGCTACCTCAGGTGATAGTAACCTTCCTACTGGCGGTACAGGAAGTGGAGCAAATATAGTTGGTTCAACTGGGGGAAGCTTACCGCAAGGAACAACTGATACTTCTACGCCAGGCACTAATGTAATAGTTCCAGCAGACACGATTGCTCGGGGAGGAATAACTCAAACTACAAAGCTAAATACTTCACCTAGTTTAGCGCCTACTTTATCTAGCGACGGGTCATCTGTGTATTACTATAATCAAAATGATGGAAAATTTTACCGCATTAATAATAACGGTGAGACATCACTTATAAGTAATAAAACTTTTTTTAATGTTCAAAATGTTAATTGGGCGCCAAATAAAGAAAAGGCGATTTTAGAATATCCCGATGGAGCTAATATTCTTTATAATTTCAAAACTCAAAAACAAGTTACTTTACCAAAGCATTGGGAAAGTTTTGACTTTTCTCCGCAAAGCAATCAAATAGTCGCTAAAAGCATGGGTATTAACGCAGAAAATAAATGGTTAATTACTGCTAATGAAGATGGTTCAAAGGCGCAAGCGATTGAGCATCTAGGTAATGAAGGTGATCGAGTTTATTCTTCTTGGTCACCGAATAATCTATCAATTGCTCTTTTTACTGAAAGCTTAGATTTTAATCGACAAAAACTATATTTTGTTGGACAGAATCATGAAAATTTTAAAGCTACTACTATTGAAGGGCGCGGTATAGACTTTAAATGGACACCGTCAGGAGAACGCTTATTATATAGCGTATACAATAATAATATTGATTTAAAACCAGAATTATGGATAGTTAATGCTAAGGGAGATGGTATTGGTTCTAATCGCCAACGACTAAACCTGCAAACATGGGCAAAAAAATGTGTTGTCCCTAGCCAAGATTCTATATATTGCGCTGTCCCTAAAAGTTTGCCTGAAGGAGCTGGAGTTTTTTCCGAGCTAGCTCAAGAATCAACTGACAATCTTTATAAAATTAATTTAACTAATGGTTCTCGACAATTAATTGCTGTTCCTGACGGAGAATATAATATTAGTAATATTATTATTTCAGATAATGAAAAATATCTCTATTTCACTGATAATCAAACAAGTAATATTCATAAACTACAGTTGAAATAAATTCATGCCAAAAAATAAAAATAATTCTAATAAATTTATTATTTTTTCTTTGACTGCTTTAGTATTATTCGCTGCGGTTATTTTTTTTATTGTGCCATCTATTTTTTCTACAGAGCAAAATAATCTATTAGCCAATAGTGAGGATGATAAAAAAACTTTCTATTTAAATGAAAATTATTCTGAAGATGATCCGCTTTTAACTATTATACCTGACTTAGAAGATATGATTACCGGACCTATTATTACTGATGTTGACCCGGCCATTGGTTCTGCAGAGGCAAAAATAAATATTGTAGCCTATACTGATTTTGAATGCTCTTATTGTTATAGCGCAATTAATGAAGTAAAAAAAATACAACAAGAAATGCCGGAAGTTATTAAATTTATTCACAAAGACTTCCCTTCTAATAATCAATCTAAACCTTCTTTCCAAGCAGCAGTTGCTGGACGATGCGCTGATGAACAAAATAAATTTTGGGAAATGGCGGATGAACTTTATCAAAATGATAATATTTTAAATCAAGAAATTTTTATAGCAATAGCAAAAAAAATTAATTTAAACTTAAACAAATTTAAAAATTGCCTAAATAACGATAAAGCAAAAAATTTAGTACTAGACAATATTAAAGAAGCTAATGCTTTACAAATCATCGGCATCCCCCTGCTTTACGTCAATAATCAGGAAATTTTAGGCGAGGTTACTTATAATGATTTAAAAAAAATAATTGAGCAAGAATTAAACAAATGAAAAAAATAATAATTATAATTATATCAAATATTTTTTTATTGTGTTTTGTTAATTTTGCATTAGCAGAGATGGATTCAGCAACCGGACTTAAACCGCCAGCTTTACAAATTACTATTCCTGACTTAAGCTTTAGCGACAATAAAGGCCTTTGGATTGGAGAATATATTCAAGCCATCTATAATTACGCTATTGGAATTGTGGGTATTTTAGCGGCTATAGTCTTGATGTTTGGTGGTTTACTTTGGATGACAGCTGGTGGTGAGACGGGCAGAGTTAGTGAGGCTAAAGAATGGATTAAAGCATCTTTATTAGGATTAATTATTGCTTTATCATCTTACACAATTTTATATATCGTCAATCCAGACCTAATCACCTTTAAATCTTTAAAAATAGCTGACATAAATAAAGTAGGAATAAGTGATATTAATTCCACGCTGATAGGTCCAAAAATTGATATGCCAGAAGCTGAATTACCTGATTTTGCAGGGAGTGCGCCAGCTGCTAGTGGTCCTACTAATTTATCAGATCTTGTCGGCTCAAATTTAACAGGCGTGATCGATATTCCTGGTTTTGAAAATGTAGGCTATTTAGTTTTTGATTCTAATGAAACAGAAAGCGCTGAGACTGCTTTAATAGATATTTTCGCGACCAGCGATATGTTTAATTCAGAATATTCTTTTGACTTTACCAACCCTGAATTTAATCCTAATTCTAATAATTTACCGACTTCTCGTCATGAATTTTCAAGTCTTGGAATTCCAGACCCAGATTTAGCTGAATTTCTAAGTACAGAACCACCGCTAGATGAATTGCCGGATTTTGAAATTGATGATTATTTTGGACGAGAAAGTGCAGTGGTTCTCTCAGAAGAAGAAAAAGATCGTTATGCCTTTTTTAGTGAGTTTACTAACACTTCTAATAATCAAACTTTTGATATTCTTGAAATAAGTTCAAAAACAGAAGATGGTGAAGAAATAAGAGCTTATGTGACCGCTGACGGAAGAGCGATTATTGAAACATACGATAGCAGAGGAATGACTGGCTTTGAATCAGGACAATTTACTCAGGAATGGGTTGGTTCTAATCCGATTGGTGAAATTTCTAATAACCAAGAATATATAGAAGAAAAAATTAAAATATTTTTAAGAGAAAATGGTAATCTTCCAATAGAATCAAATATAGAAATAGTATTGCCATCGGAATAAAAAATATGCCAAAATTAACTACAATTTACGCTTGCTCCAACTGCAGTGCCCAGAGTCCTAAATGGACTGGGCGCTGTTTAAGCTGTGGCGCTTGGGGAAGTTTAAAAGAAGAAACACAAATTCAAAATAGTGGAAATTCAAAAACAGCTGAGATTAGTCCAGCGGAAACAATTGACTTAAGTACTGTGAAAATGGAAAATTGGCAAAGAACGAAAACAGGACTTGATGAATTTGATCGGGTTTTGGGTGGTGGTATTGTGCCTGGTAGTTTAATTTTAATCGGCGGTGAACCAGGAATTGGCAAATCTACTTTAATGTTACAAATTTCTAAAAATAATACTCTCTATATTTCCGGTGAAGAATCTTCCCAGCAAATTAAATCACGCATGGAACGATTAGGACTTAATACCGAGCACTCGGGATTACAATTTATTTCTGAAACTAATGTTGAAAAAATTATTAGCGCTATTACAAGATTGAAACCGCAATTAGTTGTAATTGATTCGATTCAAACTATTTACTCTAATGAAGTTCCTTCTGAACCCGGAAGTGTAAATCAAATTCGCGCTAGCGCGGTTAAACTATTACCAGTTGCTAAAAAAAATAATATTCCAATTATTATAACCGGACATATTACGAAAGACGGTTCACTGGCCGGACCAAAAACTTTGGAACATTTAGTTGATACAGTCGCCTACTTAGAACAACCAAAAAATAAAGAATTTCGGCTGTTACGCGCTATTAAAAATAGATTTGGCTCTACCAACGAGGTAGGATTATTTGAAATGACTAATACTGGTTTTCAAGAAATTAAAAATCCATCTGGCATTTTTTTAGACAAACAAGAACAAAATAGTGGCGCAGCAGTTAGTTGTATAATGGAAGGTACACGTCCGTTTTTAATTGAAGTACAGGCGCTAGTGACTAAAACTGTTTTTGGCTATCCACAAAGAAAAGCTAGTGGATTTGATTTAAATCGTTTACAAATTTTAATCGCAGTTTTAACTAAACGCGCTGGTTTAAACTTAACTTCTCAGGACGCGCATATTAATATTGTCGGCGGTTTGAAAGCTAACGAAACTGCGCTAGATTTAGCGGTTTGCGCGGCAATAATTTCAAGTTTGACTGATAAAATTATCTCTAATGATATTATTATCTTAGGTGAAGTTGGTTTGGGTGGAGAGGTAAGGCATGTTTATAAATTAGAACAAAGATTGCGCGAAGCACAAAAATTAGGATTTAAAAAAGCTATTATTCCAGATGTAAATATTAATAGTAGTTTGGAATTAATAAAAATAAAAAATATTGCTGAATTAGCTAATTATATAAGTAAATAATTTCTCAAATAAAAAAAAGGGGGGTAAATGAATTCACTCGTACGGTGCGAATTCACTACCCCTCCGCTAACTTTTGGGTTCAATGCAACTGCTTAGGCAGCGTTTAGAGCCTCTTCCTCTTCACTTGCCGGCATCACTTGACCCAGCATTGTGCTCAGCACCTTTTGGAAACGTTGCAAATGGCTTTTGGGAACTGTGGTGTTGGCTCTGTCTCTTAAGCCCGCCGCTGTCCAACCGCCATATCTTGTGATAAACCACATACCTTCCGTGATCCTGGCGCACAAAACAAGTATGTCACCTTCTGGATCGCTTTTGGCACCGTTCTTTCCAAGACGACCGATTCTTGAGCATTCACCGTCTACAAGCGAACGAAGCGCGTCGTACACATTGTGCGTTAACGTGCTAAGCGATTTCGTTCCTGTTGTTCCTGCGGGAAGTAATGAGGCAAGTATTGCCTGACACAACGCCTCCTCAGTTTGGCTATCCCTGAGACCACAAAAACCTTTCCGCTTGATTAGCTGTATAACGCGAGCAGTGGTTTTACTTTTGTGACCACTTAACGCTTTCTCTAGCGACACTGCGGGTTTCTTCACTCGCGTGCCCTTGTTTGCGGTTTCTTTCTTGCTTGTCATGCTCTTCTTCCGTTTTTCTAGCGGCATTCTTTTACCGCTCGCTCAACCTTCATTCCAGTGTTTCTGTGTCTCAACCTCCACGTAGCATTCAATCGACATCACCTCCTCTGACTTAGAATGGTGCTACATTTGCATCACCGCGACCGCATCCCACGCTTGTTCAACTAAGTCGCGATGCTCTTGCGGAACTTTTGAGCAAATCTCATCAAACTGAAGGACAACTTCACTCTCTCCATACTCTGTATCGTATTTCTCAACGAGTAAAAACATGGTTTCAATGAAGCCGGCGATCATTTCCAAATCATCAAGACCATCCCTCATAGCCATCACCATACTGGCGCAAAGCATATTGAGATGATGTCTTAAATATTTGTTGTTCTCCACGACCTTGATGGAAATGCTCCCGTAACAAATCTTTTCAATCCTTTTGTCGTGGGGTAACAAAATCTCCCGTAATTGCGCTAGCCGTGCATTGATGCTACTTGCTCTATTCACCGCAGCTACTGCCATTCTTTCTTCCTCCAAAAACATGAAGCCCTAGGTGAAAGCGCAAAAAAAACGCCCTTTAAATGTGCGAAGTCCCTTCCAGGACTATAATTAATAATTATACATATTTGACAAAAATTGTCAAATTCTGTATAAAATAAAACTATTTTAACGATAATTTTCTTTTATTATCTCTACTTTTTCTCCATCACTAACAACCTGCACCCAACCGTCTAAATCATTGCGATATATTTCCGCGCCTAATCGTTCAAACCGTTTTAAAGTTCTTAATGACGGATGTCCGAAATCATTATCTTCACCAACCTGAATTACTACATAATCCGGCTTAACCTCTTCTAAAAATTCCTCTGAATTAGAGGTGATACTGCCGTGGTGCCCAGCTTTAAAAACATCCGCGCTTAAATTAATTTCTTGTCCAAGCAACTCTTGTTCAATTTCTTTTTCCGCATCACCAGTAAACAAAAAACTATTATTTTTATAAATTAATTTAGCTACAATTGAACTATTATTTAAATTATTAACCTCAACATTCAACAAACTTTCAAATGGATATAAAATTTCAATTTTTAAATCTTCGCCTAATGTAATAATCTGCGGTCGATCTATTATTACAACTTCAATATTTTTATCTCGCACCGCTTCCAACCAAGCTAAATAAGCTGGCGAGTTATGTGTTACGCCGGTATATAAAATTTTGTTTACTTGATAACGTTTAACTACTTTCACTAATCCGCCGACGTGATCGTCATGAGGATGACTAACAATCATTAAATCAATCTCTTTATCCCAAAATGGCATGAACTTTGGCAATTGTCTTAAAATTTTAGCGTCCATATCTCCCCCATCAATTAAAATATTCTGGTCATATGGAGTTTGAATTAAAATTGCATCCCCTTGTCCTACATCTAAAAAATTCACTTTTAAATTTTTAACTGGATTATAAAAATATAAAAATATAATTAATCCTACACTTATTATAATTAATAAAAAGATTGGAAGAATAAATTTTTTGTTATTTGTCATTTTGATTTGATTTGGAATAATTTGAACTTTGGCATTTGATATTTTGTTTTATTTTGTCATTTCGAAGCGTAGCGAGAAATCTATAATAATTATTTTAACGCATTAATTAATGTATTACAGATTTCTCCTCCCCGACTGCGGTCGGAGTCGTCGAAATGACAAAAAAATATTTTATTTATTTTTATTGTACCACCAAATAAAATAACCAACTAAACCATAAAACAAAATCCCCCATCCTGTCCAAATATATTCAACCTCTAAATAAGCTAACGGTAATTTTACAGAAGTATCTACAATAAAAAGTAAATACTTTAACATAAAATATACTGGCACAAAAAATAACCAAGCTAATTCTGTAAAAACAACGCTGATAATTGCCGCTAACATTCCGCTAATCATGATGAATGGTAATAAAAATAATACGAGTACATTTACTAATGGCGAAATAACAGAAACTTGATGAAAATTTAAAGCGATAATCGGTAAAGTTAAAACTTGAGCTGCTAAAGTTACGGTTATAATATCACGAACACCATGCATTTTCGACAATTTTATTTTATCAAACCAGTTATCTATAATTGGATAAACATAAACGATGCTTAAAACTGCTAAAAAAGATAACTGAAAACCAATGTCATCTCGCAATAAACGCGGATTAAATAATAATAAAATACAAGCTGTTAGCAATAAACTATTTGTTAATTTATTCATTCTGCCTAAATAAATCGCTAACATTGCTAAAAATGCCATTAATCCAGCGCGCATAGCGCTCGCTGGCATACCAATTAAAATTATATAACTAAACAACGACAAACTGGAAAATAAAAACGCCCATTTTCTAGATAATCCGATTGCTAATAAAACATTAATTATTATTACACTGATAATCGCAATATGCATTCCAGAGATCGCCACGATATGACTAATACCAGATTGAGAAAATTTATTAATCATTTCCGGCGTTAGCCCTCGTTTATTTCCTAAAATAATTGCTTGCAACAATGATGCTTCTGGTTCTGATAATCCATAATTAATATTATCTTTTAATTTATTTTTTGTTTTTAAAATTGTGGCGTAGGCCACTCGTCGTAGAGACGAGATTGATCGCGTCTCTACGACGGCAATACGCGGATAATAACACAATGAATAAATATCATGTCGCGCTAAATATCGATCATAGGCAAATTCATTTATTATCTCTGGTTCTTCCAATCGACATTGCACACGCAATTTATCACCATAATTATATTCTGGATATAATTTTGTGGTAATTAATACATTGCCGTTTACAGGTAACCCGTCTTTTAAATTTTCCACTCCCACGGTTAATTTTGTATTATACGTTCGCACGTCTGGTTCTTTATTGATCACACCAATAAACTCTACGTTTTGCCTATTGTAATGCCAAATTTTATCTGGTGTATTACTTGGCAGACCAATACTGTAACGCCAAATGCCGAGAATAAAAAATAATATAAATAAAAACGTAGAGACGCGATTAATCGCGTCTCTACGTTTTAAAAAAATTATAATTACAATTAATCCAACTATTATTCCAAAAAACCACAAATCATATTTCAGCCATCCCGTCGGTAAAAATGATGCGACCGCAATACCAAAAATAAATAAAATACAACTCAACAAAAATATTTTTAATTTTGTTAAATCCATCCCTCCTTTATATTATATATTCGCAATTCGTAAATTAGCGTCTATTCGTAGATTAGCATAACATTCTAAATTACCGCGCTTTCAACATCCTTCCGACAACTACACTCAGTAAAATTAATTTTTGGAATCACTTCTACTAATAATCTTTCCATTTTATCAGCGTTCTGCTTCATAACTTCTAAAACTTTTTGAATATCTACACTCTCGCCTGCTTCTCGCCAGCAATCATAGTCAGTTGCCATGGCAATTGCTTGATAGCAAATTCCAGCTTCACGAGCCAAAACAACTTCTGGAACAGTTGTCATATTAATTATATCAGCATTCCATGAGCGAAATAAATTACTTTCAGCTTTAGTAGAAAATCTTGGACCTTCAATAGTAATTGCTGTTCCTTTGGAATGCGCGCTAATCCCTAATTGTAAAGTAGTTTGGTAAATTAAATTTCTTAATTCCGTGCAAAATGGCTCAGCCATTGGAATATGACAAACTCGACCTTCGTGCAATGTCTGATGTCGTTTAGTTGTTCGATCAATAAACTGATCTAACATTACAAAATCTCCCGGTTTAATATCTTCTCTCAAGCTACCGCAAGCTGTGGCTGCTAAAATATGAGTGACACCTAATTCTTTCATTGCCCAAATATTAGCTCGGTAATTAACGTCGGTTGGTTTGATTGTGTGATTCCTACCATGCCGAGGTAAGATCGCAACTTCTACATCATTGATATTTCCAGTAGTTACTAGATCTGATGGTGCGCCAAACGGAGTATTAATTTTAATTTGTTTTTTATCTTGCAAAATATCTAAATTTTCTAATCCAGATCCGCCAATAATTCCAATCTTACCCGCCCTGCCATTGACTTGGGCGGGTTCTTGCCTTGCTATTTCATTTTTATTTTCAACTTTCTCATCGTCATACCTAATTAAATTATAACAATTATATCCATTTATCTTTTTTGAACCGCCTAAAAATGGTAAATCTACAATCCAGCTAATACCCATGATTATTCCGCCTAACTGTCCGACTAATTCTGCGGTTGCTTTCATAGTTCCACCGGTTGCCACTAGATCATCAACTATAACAACTTTCTCCCCTGGCTTAATCGCATCTTCATGCATTTCAATAGTGGCTGAGGCGTATTCTAAGGTGTAGTCACGACTAATAGTCTTGTGAGGTAATTTACCCTTTTTGCGCACAATCGCCACGCCTGTGCCTAATTTATACGCCATACTGGACGCTAGTAAGAAGCCTCGCGCATCAATGCCAACTATTTTATCAATTCTCATTCCTTCATACGGACGGCAAATTTCATCTACCACATATCGAAAAGCATCTTTATCTTCAAACAAAGTAGTAATGTCATAAAATAAAACCCCTTCCTTGGGCCAGTTGGGGATTTTTCGTATTTTTTCGTCTATGTTCATACTTTTATTTTAGTTTTTATTAGCTCTTCATCTTATCATTTTTTGATTAAATTATTCAAGGGGATAAAAAAACGAGCATTTCTGCTCGCTTCATAATTCCTAATTATTAATTCTTAATTGATTTCCTCTTCCACTTTAAATATGCTTCCATAAAATTAGTAAGCTCCCCATCCAACACATCTTCCACGTCTTGCGTTTCATGTTCAGTCCGATGGTCTTTAACCATTTTATACGGTTGCATTACATAACTTCTAATTTGATTGCCCCATTCAGCTGATAAGTTTTCACCGCGTAATTTTGTTTCTTCTTCTCTTTTTTTCTCTTCTTCTAAAACAAACAGTTTGGCTTTTACTATTTTTAAAGCAGTTTCTTTGTTTTGCGCTTGTGATCTTTCATTTTGGCAGGTTACAACAATTTTAGTTGGTAAATGAGTTATGCGGACTGCGCTGTCGGTTGTATTAACTCCTTGTCCTCCTGGTCCGGATGATTTAAATACATCTATCTTTAAATCATCTTCTTGAATTTCAATTTCCTCTGCTTCTGGTAGCTCTGGAATTACTTCCACTAAGGCAAATGAAGTGTGACGCATTTTTTCTGCATCAAAAGGAGAAATACGAACTAAACGGTGTACGCCTGCTTCAGATTTTAAAAATCCATAAGCCCAGCGACCAGATATTTTAATAGTTACACTTTTAATACCAGCTTCATTACCGACTGTTCGATCAGTAATTGCTGTGCTCCATTTTTTACTTTCAGCAAAACGTAAAAACATTCGTTCCAACATGTTTGCCCAATCCTGCGCATCAGTGCCGCCAGTACCAGCATGAATAGTTAAAATGGCATTACTCTTGTCATATTTCTCAGAAAATAAAACAAGGAATTCAAGTTTATTAAATTCTTCTTCTAATTCTTTACTTCGTTCTTGCAATTCATCTTCTAATGTATCGTCAATTGTCTTTTCTTTCTGCGCTACTGCTACTAATTGTTCTAACTCGGTAATTCTTTTTAATAAATCGTCCCATTTGGCAATTTCCTCGCGTAATTCTGATGCTTGCTGGCTAATGGCCTTGGCTCTATTTTGATCTTGCCAAAAATCATCTTCCTGCATTTGTCGTTCTAATTCCCGCATCTCGCTTTTCATTCCTTCTATATCCAAAAGTTCGGTTGTTTTTTTAACCTTTTCACGAAGTATTTCTAAATTTTTTAGTAGATTTTCCATCTAAAGCCCATTTATGAGAGAATTTAAATCAAGGCTAGTGCCAACATCACTTAATTCCCCTAATCCATTAAAAACCTCTTGATACTCACCTAAAATAGATGGTAAGAAAATGATACCTAAGATTATAGGAGCTAAAATAATTATTATTTTTAGAATACTCCAAACTCTTAACCATTTAATATAACCATGAATCTTTTTTGTTCGTTCTTCTAAGTTTTTAGTTAATTGAATATTTTCGTCTAGCAATTTTTTAAGTTGCTCTAAGTCAGTTGTTGTTTCTCTTCTCTGACTGTTTTTAATCCCTGCTCCTTGTTTAATAGACATACTTTTGAAATTATTTAATTACTTTATATTGCAAAAATCCTGTTTATGTCATTTCGACAAACCCGTAGCGATAGCGGAGGGTGAGGAGAAATCTATAATACAAAAATCAACGCGCTGAACTTGATATTACAGATTTCTCCTCATCCCGATATCGCCCTGACTGCGGTCGGATCTCATTGGGAATTCGTCGAAATGACAAAAAGAATGATTATCTAATGTCGCATATTTTTGCATATTTCTTCCCTATTTCAGATAACGCATTCATTTCCTTATCAGTATACGCTTTCTCTTGACTAAACTTATTATCTACTAAATCTTTTAATGGTTTAAATTTTTGTAAATACCATTTATCAGCATCCTTGATTAATTTACCCATCTCTTCTATGTCTTCCTTTTTATGGAGACTAGGCATGATTGTGGAACGAAATTCATATGGCAAACCACTTTCTTTTATTATTATAATACTTTTAGTGATATTAGCCAAAATAAAATCAATTCCAACAACCTTTTGATAATTTTTCAAAGGCGCTTTTATGTCCATGGCGATATAGTCGATTAACTTTTTTTGAATTAAAAATTCCAACATCTTAGGATTGGTGCCGTTAGTATCTAGTTTTATTAGATATCCAACATTTTTAATTTTGGTTATAAACTCAGGTAAATCAGAATGTAGTGTTGGCTCTCCTCCGGTAATTACCACTGAGTCTATTTTGCCCTGCCTGCTGTGCAGAAACTCAAAAAGACTATCCTCGCTTATTAGGGAATAGTCCTTTTGGGGCACGACAAGCTTTGGGTTATAGCAGAAATGGCATCGGAAATTACAACCTTGGGTAAACATTATCGCTGCTATATGTTCTGGATAATCCAATAAACTTAACTTTTGTAAACCGCCTATTTTCATTATTGAATATTAACAATTTTTTTCGACTTCAAACATTTTCCTATCTTGAAATTCAGCTTGTTTGCCGTCGTTCCATTGTTTGACCGGGCGTAAATAACCTACTACCCGAGAATAAACTTCGCATTCTTGTCTTTGTGTTTGACGTGGGCTCATATATGTACCTCCTTTCATCTAACTTCGCGAGCTAAATGAAAATATTTTATTATTTATAATTAATTATTTATTGTTGATTTATTATTCTGCTATCTTAAATCTATCTTGAAATTCATCTTTAATCGCTATAGTTTCTTCTGGTTTAACTATGTCTACATCGGTATATCCATTCTCTTCATCGCACTTCGGACAATAATGATGTTCGCCTGCTAAATATCCATGTTTTGGACAAATACTGAACGTTGGCGTGATAGTAAAATATGGTAATTTATAATTTTCTGCTACTCTTTTTACTAACTTACCGACTGCTTTTGACGATGGCATGGCCTCACCAATGAAGCCGTGTAAAACTGTACCACCAGTATAACGTATTTGCAGTTCGTCTTGTAAATCTAAAGCTTCAAAAATATCACTTGTAAAATTAACTGGCAGCTGGGATGAATTAGTATAATAAGGAGTAGTAGATGAATTTTTTTGGACATTCTCTTCATTAGCAACGATAATTCCTGGATATTTTTCTTTATCTTTACCAGCTAAACTACGCGCTGTTCCTTCACCTGGGGTTGCTTCTAAATTAAATAAGTTATTTGTTTCATTCTGATAATCCATTAATCGTTCACGCATATAATCTAGAACTTCTTTAGTAAACTCATGGCCAGCTGGAGAAACAATTGTGTCTTTGATTTCTTTGAAATTTAATAATGTTTCGTTCATGCCAATAATACCAATGGTAGAAAAATGATTTTGCCAATAAGTTCCAAATCTGGATTTCATATTTCTTAAATAATGCTTAGCGTAAGGATATAAGTTTCCATCAGTTAAATCTTCTAATACTCCTCTTTTTATTTCTAAACTTTCCTTAGCTAAATCCATCGCTTTACTTAATCTATCAAAAAATTCTTCTTTACTCTTTGATAAATATCCAATTCTTGGCATATTGATTGTCACTACGCCGATTGAACCTGTTAATGGATTTGCGCTAAATAATCCCCCGCCTCGTTTTTTCAATTCTCTATTATCAAGTCGTAATCGACAACACATACTACGCGCGTCATCGGGGTGCATATCAGAATTAATAAAGTTAGAAAAATAAGGAATGCCGTACTTACCAGTCATTTCAAAAATCTTATCTGCTACTGGTGACTCCCATTTAAAATCGCTGGTGATATTATATGTTGGGATAGGAAATGTGAATACTCGTCCTTTAGCATCTCCTTCCATCATCACTTCGGCAAAAGCGATATTAAACATATCTATTTCAGGTTGAAAATCTTTATATTTTTCTGACATTATTTTACCACCGATAATTATTGATTCTTCGCCAACCTTGCCTGAAGGAATTAAATCTAAAGTTATATTAGTGAAAGGTGTCTGAAAACCAACTCTAGTTGGCACATTCATATTGAATAAAAATTCTTGTAACGCTTGTTTTACTTCATCATAATTTAAATTATCATAACGAATAAACGGAGCTAAATAAGTATCAAAATTAGCAAATGCCTCAGCTCCGGCTACTTCACCCTGTAAAGTATAGAAAAAATTTACTATTTGTCCTAAAGCAGTCCGCAAATGTTTAGGCGCTTTTGATTCTACCTTGCCACTTACTCCACCAAAACCACCCATTAACAAATCTTTTAATTCCCAACCAGCGCAATAAGCAGATAATAATTGTAAATCATGAATATGTATATCGCCTGATTTATGCGCTTCTCTAATTGGGGCATTGTATACCTTATTAAGCCAATATCTAGAAGATACGTTGGAAGCAATATGATTATTCAATCCTTGTAATGAATAACTCATATTAGAATTTTCCTTAACTCGCCAATCAACCTGCTTAATATATTTCTCCATCAATTCGCTTGAGTTTACTAATTCATTTAATTCACGTAAGCGAGCATGCTGGTCTCTATATAGAATATATGCTTTTGCAGTTTTAATTTGTCTATTTTTTATCAATACTCCTTCTACAGCATCTTGAACTTCTTCAACTGCTGGAATGGAACGTTCATGAAATTTTTCACTTATTTTTTTAATGACTTCATCAGTCATTTTTCCTGATAAAGCTTCGTCATAATAACCAGCAACTTTAGCCGCTTTAACGATAGCCTCTGAGACTTTACTTTTATCGAAATCAACGATTTCACCTGAACGTTTAAGAATTTGGGAGATTTGACTTTGCATGGGTTTGAAATTAATAAAATTATTTTTTCTTTGTATTTTTACGTTTCTTTTGTAATAATTTGTTTAATTCTTTTTGAAATGTTTGAGCATCTTTAAATGACTCATAAACTGAAGCGTAGCGAATATAGGCAACTTGATCGGTTTTTCGTAATTCTTTCATAACTGCCTGTCCTAATTGTTGGCTAGTTATTTCGCTCTTTCGTAATAATTGTAAATTCCTCTCAATCCTATTAACTAATTTTTTAAAATTATCTTCAGTAATAGATCTTTTTTCTAAGGCCTTTTTTAATCCACTGATTAATTTATCACGACTATATGTCTCGCGTCGGCCATCTCTTTTTACAATAGTTAAATTTAGAATTTCCATTTCTTCATAAGTGGAGAAACGAAAACTACATTTTAAACATTCACGACGGCGACGGATAGAAAATCCATCTGTAGCCACACGTGAATCAATGACTTTAGTGTCATCAAAGTTACAAGCAGGACATTTCATGGTGAATCTAAAAGTTAAAGAGTTAAAAGTTCATAAATTACAATTTTTCCATGCTGACTCACCTTTTAAGCCTAACTTTATGGCTTTTCAGCTTTTCAACCTTGAAACCTGTCTACCACTACATATAGTGTATCACAATACACAGGACAGTCAATATATAGATATTGTGCTAATCGTAGTGCAGGCTCTTGACTGTGTATAAAAATAAAAAATTAGGCAGATGATTTGTCTAATTTTTACCTGTGGATATGTGTATAAATTCAAAATTTTCACACCTCACTCTTCGCTCTCAACAAAACCCTAGCCAACTTTAATTCATTATAAGAAAATTTGCCTTTTAGCGCCTCAAAAACCGGGGTTAAGGAAAAAACCTCGCTTTGTATAAAAGCTTTTTTAATTTTGACCAATTTTTCCTCAGAAAATTTAATATAAGACAAGTCCAATTCATCACCGCGCGCTAAAAGCTTTTCAACATGACCGATAACTGTTCCTTTTATAATCCCCCGCTCTTTGGCAATTTCACTAAAATCCTTTTTTTCATTAATCATCTGTTTAGTTATCTCATAAGTCGCGCCTTTCTTTTTTCTAATTTTTTTCTCTTTTTTATCTCTCTTTTCTTCTTTAGTTGGTATAATATTCCATAAATAATCTTGCTGTCTCTTTGCTTTAACTGTTGAACTTAGCTCATTTAATTCTTGATTAACCGCTTGCGACTCTTGTAATAATTCCTTATCTTTATCTAATACCTCACTATTAATTTTCATAGCGACATTATTAAGCCCTATTAACTTTAAACCGTTTAAAGTTCTTACCCGTGATAATGCTACATAGCCCATTCCTGACTCAAATGATTTACTTAAATCAATTTCGGCTGCGTCCAAACTCATCCCCTGACTTTTATGTACAGTTATAGCCCATGCAAGGCGCAAAGGAATTTGCTTAACAGACGCTTTAATAAAACCATCTTCTTCTATATTCCAACTTTCCGGATTTGCGTAAATTGTCTCATTTTTAATAGTTTTAACAATAGGAAATTTATTTTCATCAAAACCTACAATCTGTCCAAGAGTACCGTTAACATAACCCTTTTCATAATTATTTTTTACAAACATAACTATCGCGCCTTGTTTTAACCGTAATTCCTCAGGCGCTAAACAACTTTTTTGTAAACCCTCTATCAACCTTTCGCTTCCTCGCGCTTGCATCCGATAAACTTTGGTTGCGCTCTTTATTTTATTTAATTCCCGGTTATTAATAGCGTCAACATCATAGTTATGCGTGTATAATTTAGTCGGCGTAATTTGGGTTGGTATTTTATGATTGTAACATTTACGTAGGTAATTTAAAGTTTTATCATCTACCTTATTACTGCGGATAGAATTTAAAACAGCTAAAAGATCACTGTCACTTTGACGATGCTGTTCTTGCAAATAGCATATTTTTATATTCATTTCCTGCCAAATATTCGAATGATATGCAAATTTTGCCTCTTTCTCGCCAAAACGACTAATTGGCGGTAATTGAAAAAAATCCCCGCACAAAACTATCTGCAAACCACCAAACGCTAACGAACTTTTTTTCATATACTGACAGACCTGATTAATTAAATCCAAGCGATAATGATGTAACATGGATACTTCGTCTATTATTAACACTTTAGCGTTTTTAAATCTTTTCTTTATATTTGATTTTTTAGAAATTTGTAATAACTGTTTGCTATTTAATTTATTATTAATACCAATCCCGCTCCATGAATGTATAGTCATGCCGTTCATGTGCGTTGCGGCAATGCCGGTTGAGGCGGTAATACCAACAGCAATTTCATGCTTTTTTAAATACTTAATATATGCGTTTAATAAAAACGTCTTACCGCTTCCAGCCGCACCGGTTAAGTATATATTGTGGCCTAGCTTTAAAATGTCTAGAGCTTGGGATTGAGTCATGTTTTATTATTTAACCTTAAAATCTACTTGATAATCTGGAATACCGAGTGATAAACCATATTCTTTCGCCTCGTCATATTGTTCTTGATTATTGCGATCAATCTTAAATACTTGATTGTGAAATATTATAAAATGTGTAGTATCATTTTTGAAATCCGCATACCAGTCATTATGAGTCGAATCTAAAGCTTGGCTAATAGCTTTTGCAACTACTTCTATTTTGCTTTCCAAAATTCTAACTGTATGCAAAGTCCACTGTTTCAAGTGGGGTGTAGCATGTTTTTTGGTTACCTCTTCAACTTTTGTACTTAAAATCTTAACATTATTTAAAACGCTTTTGTACGCCAAACTTTCTTCAATTATAATTCCCATATAGTTCATAAATTTTTATCTTGAAGATATCTCCAAGATTTTAATTAGTTATAGCTTCTTTATTATAGCCTCTCTATACTAGCGAGGCAAATAAAAAGTAAAATTAATTACAAACAAAAAACCCGCCAATCAGCGGGATTTTTTATATAAAATATAATTCTTATTCACTTTCTAACTTTCTACTTTTTAACTTTATAAACTAAGATTTACATCATTTTCTTTCTAATAAAAGCCGGAATTCCTAACTCATCGTCCTCATCTTCATCGTCTTTCTCTTTATTCTTTACTGGTTCGGCTTGGGCTGCTTTTAAAGGTGAGACTTTGCTCTTTTTTCTCTCTTCAGGCATATCTTCTGTCTTAGACTTTAAGAAACTACTAGGAGAATATGAATTACTTTCTTTATTAAGACTAATTTCGCTGGATGACTTACTAACTCCATCAAAACCAGTAGCAATAACCGTAATTTTTATCTCATCTTTTAATCTTTCGTCAATAACTGCACCAAAGATGATGCGAGCATCTTCATCAGTTGAAGAAGTAACTACTTTAGCTGCTTCATTAACTTCGTGCATTGTTAAATCTTTGCCACCAACAATGGTAAATAGCACTCCTCGTGCTCCTTCGATTGACATTTCTAACAACGGACTATTAATTGCCATTTTGGCAGCTTCAATTGCTTTATTCTCACCACTAGCCTGCCCAATACCCATCAAAGCAGATCCAGCATTATTCATGATGCTTTTTACATCAGCAAAATCTACATTTACTAATCCAGGAACTGTAATTAATTCAGCAATGCCTTGAACGCCCTGTCGTAATACTTCATCAGCTATCTTAAAAGCATCTAAAAGTGAAGTCTTCTTCTCAATAACTTGTAATAATTTATCATTAGGAATAGTAATTACTGCATCTACTTTATCTGTTAATTCAGCTAAAGCGCGGTCAGCAATACCTCTTCGTTGCGCTCCCTCGAAAGCAAATGGCTTAGTAACAATCGCTATTGTTAAAGCGCCTGAATCACGAGCAAGTTCAGCTACTACTGGAGAGGATCCACTTCCTGTGCCACCGCCCATTCCGCAAGTTATAAAAACCATATCAGCTCCTTTAAGAGCATCACGTAGTTCATTTTGTGATTCTTCAGCCGCTAATTTACCTAGTTCTGGATCCATTCCTGCTCCCAGCCCTTTGGTAATGGTTCGGCCAATATGTACTTTTGTCTGAGCTTTGCTATGTTGTAAGGCTTGTAAGTCAGTGTTGACAGCAATAAATTCAACATCTCTGATGCCTGATTCAATCATTCTATTGATAGCTGATCCGCCGCCGCCGCCTGATCCAACTACTTTTATTTTAGCAAAAGTCTCAATTTCTGGTTTAACTTGCGCCATATTATTTATTTTTAACTAATATAATAGATAATAAGTATCTGTATCTTATATTAAAACTATTTTTTATGCAAGTATCATAAATTAGTCTAATAACTAGGGTTTAAGCTTTTTTAACCATCCGCCCATTTTACCAGTAAGTCCGTTTAATAACTTAGCTGATGGAAGTTTTCCCCAAGCTCCTTTTTGACCACCAGACATTTGATTACCCCAGATACATAATCCTAAAGCAGTTAAAAAAGTAGGGTCATTCACTTTATCAATTGTGGAAGCCATGCTTCTGTTTACTCCTAAGCTAGCTGGAAGACGTAATTTATTTTTTGCTACTTCTACAATTCCAGGTAATTTTGCGCCACCGCCAATAAGAAAGACTCCTGCTGGCAACATTCCACTTCGATCAATTTTCTTTAATTCTTCATCAACTTTTTCCATAATCTCTTCTGCTCTAGCCTCAGTTATCTCGGCTACATATTTTCTAGAAATCATTTCATCATCATCGCCTAATTCTTCTTCTTTTGATAATTCTGATATATTAACTTCGTCTTTCTTACTTATATCCTTTGAGGAAGCATTAGCATATTTAAGTTTAATCCGTTCAGCTAAATTTATTGGGCAACGCAAACCAATCGCAATATCGGCAGTTATATGTTCTGATCCTATAGGTAATACTGCTGTATGTAATAACTCTCCCTCTTCAAAAACAGCAACACTACTAGTGCTACTACCAATATTTAAAAGCACAGCTCCTAAATCTTTTTGTTTTTCGGTTATTACTGCTTCAGCTGCAGCCAAACTGGATAGAACTAAATCTTCAATATTTAACTCTGTTCGATAAACAGCTTTAGTAAAATTTTTAATTTGCGAAGTAAGTCCTTGAATAATTAAAGTTTCCGCTTCTAATCTTACTCCAATCATGCCAATTGGATCTTTTATATCAACCTGATTATCAACTGTATATCTTGTAGGAATAACATGTAAAATTTCATAATTTGGTGGGACTGAAAGGGCCCTTGCAGCCTCAATGGTGCGATCAACATCATCTTCAGTTACTTCTCCATCACTACGGGAAACAGCTACTACTCCTCGACTTTTTTCTGATTTAATATGAGATCCAGAAATGCCAACCCAAGAACTAACAATTGGCAAACCAACTAATCGTTCTGCTTTTTCCAGACAACGAGAAATAGAGCTAGTTGCATCTTCAATACTATTAATAACTCCTTTATTAATTCCTTCAGACAAAGATTCAACTGCTCCAATAATTTGCAATTCATTATCTTTTTGTTGTCCAGCTACTAATCTAATGTAAGTCGAGCCTATATCTAAGCCGACAACTAAATTATCTCTCATGAGTATTCGTTACTTAGTTAACTATTTATATTATACAATATTTAAGCTTTGTTAGCTACACGATACTTTTACACAACTTCTGCCCAATTTTTATCATTTCTTCGCGATCTTTTGATTTTTCATCATTATAACCAACTAAATGCAATAGACCATGAATAAAAATAAAAACAAGTTCATCCTCCTCTGGAATTCCTTGCTGTTTTGCCTGCTGTTTTATTTGCTGATAACAAATGATTATTTCTCCTAAAAAATCTTTTGACTGATCAAAAGTAAATGATAAAACATCAGTTGCCTTATCAATCCCACGGCAATTATTATTTAAATCTTGAATTTTACTTTTACCAACAATCGCTAATGATACTTCTGCTTGAGAAAATCCCATTTTTTTACCAAAAATGTCAGCTGCTTTCTGTAATAATTTTCTATTAATGCTTTGCTTGGTAGTATTATTTATTTCTAACTTCATTAAACTTTATTTATCCTCCTACTAATTTAAACTATTCACCATCATTTTTAAGATAGTTAAAAATTCAAGAGAATCACCTGACTCAGGACTATAGGTTAATATAAAAACATGATTACCGCCATTGGCTGAGGTTAAATAAGCTGTCTGCTTATCAACGCTATAAATTGCTTCCATGTTATTTTTTGTAATCTCAACATTTTGACTAATGCTATTCTCATCTTCACCTATTAAATCAGCATACCATAATTTAATATTTTTATTTTCATTATTATCTTGAGTTAAAATTTGAATTGATCCGTCAACTCCAGACATAAAAAAGACATTACCAAGACTTTCTTCACGCCGCCAATTTTGAGGATATAAAACATTATAATTATCATTGCTATACTCTGACACTAATTCACTATCAGCTAAAAGTCCGCTACCAGCTGGATTATAAAGATTAAATATTTCTTCCTGATCATTATATCCGTCTGCGTCAGTATCTTTTTCATTTATATCAGTAATAAACACTGTATTCTCTTCTACATCAGTTAATCCGTCATTATCAGTATCAACTCCTGCGTTAAATTCATTATTTTGCCCATCCTCATCTTCTTGACGACGTGCTTGCTGTTGCCATAAATCTACTGTTGTTCCTAAACAATTACTACTTTCTTCATTTAAATTCTGCAAACTACTATTTTGATATACATAGTAAGCTAATTGTGATGGTTCATAACCTAAATTATTTAATTCACCTATATCATAAAAACATTGCATTGAAGTGTCGGCGTAAATTGAAAATTCTTCGTCAGTAATATCATCTGAATAGGTAGTCTTAATTAAGCATTTATTCTGACGTTTGCCTAAAATATCAAATTTAATTTCACCAACATCAATTGTTTTCAAAGTACTAGTTGCTTTTTGGCAATCATTATTTAAACGTTCACCTAAACAGCTAAACACGTCTTCTGAAGCGTAATTATCATTATTAGAATCTAATAATGATCTACTATTAAATCCACAGCTAAATACTTCTGGTATATCTGATTCGACATCACCGTCTTCACTATCATCCCCTTCCCCGTCTTCATTTGCTGGAGCTTCCGGAGCAACGACAGACCCTGTTGGTGCTGGCTCTTGGTCTCCTCCAGAATTATATATATACCAAAATAGAAAAGCGCTAGCAGTAATTAAAATAATACCGCCACCGATTATTATAAATAAACCAACTGTTTTTGTTTGATTCGCTCCGCCAGAAGAAACTTTACTGAATTTATTAGGCATGGTTCGAATTTCAATATGATCAAGCTCTTGATTAGCTTTTTTTTCTGCTTTTACTTCATTCCTAGACTCATCAGCTACTTTTTTCTTTTTAAAAAAATTAAACATAAAGATTTATATACTTTTTAAGGTAATTCATATAATTTTCCATCACCATTCGGATTATATCCGTTATTAACTTCTGCGCCGTCAGAGTATCCGTCATTATCTGTATCAGGATCTATTGGATCAGTTTTATATACTCTAATTTCTTCTCGATCAAATAAACCATCGCCATCAGTATCTGAACTTTCAGGATCAGTTCCTAAACGTCTCTCTTCTCCGTCAGTCATCCCGTCTTTATCAGTGTCAGTAATTTCATCTAAAATATATTCATTATTATCGTCAGTTGAATTATCGTCAGTTCCCTCGCTCGTTGCATTTGTATTGTTATCCTCGGTGGAGCTTATTCCAGTTTCGGCATTAGACAAACCCAAGCTGTTATCAATAGTATTATCTTGTAACGGCGCTGAAGAGTCTGTTTGATTGGAATTATTTTCAGGTTGATTATTAGTTACATTGCCTTGTGTTGGAAGGTCACTGATATCCTCTGGCGTGCTATTAGCTTTATAATAAGCTAATGCTATCATAGAAATCAAAACTACTACTAAAACAACAATTACAGCAATACCAATAATTACATATTTTTTATCACCATTAGTCTGCGTTGAATTAGCTGTCTGATCTGGCGTTACATCATTCATACTGTTTACTGGTGCTTGAGTGGGAACGGCTGTTGATGTAGCTTTGGGTTGAAACTGTTGAGGTTTATCAACTGTTTTGGCAATCTGGCTACTTGCAGTCGGTCTTGCAGGTGCTGATTGATTAGTTGATTGATTATCAGTTCCAGCAAAAATATCCTCCGGTTCACTTGGCGCCTTAGATGGTACTGATGGTTGAGGCTTTGCCTCCGCTTTATTATCAGTTGACGGAGTTGAATTCTGATTTGGTTGTCCTCCTTGTTGCGGGTTTAAATTATCAAACATAATAGAAAATTATATTAATTGGTATATTATTTGCCAAATTATTAAAATTGGTAATATTGTATATAATAAAATTTTTATAATAGTAAAAAATGTCCAAAATAATAAAATAATTACACGTAAAATAATCTGTCCTATTCGCATTATAACACTTTTAAATGCTCCCTGCCATCCGTATTTCTCGTATAATGGTTTATGAAGATTTTTTAACCAAATAATAATTGCTAATTCTTCCTCTTTCCTTATTAAAAATCGCCATGATTTTTTAGTGGTTTCAATCAGTCCCCGACTATACCACCACGGCAAAAAATAAATAATATCAAAGAAAAAATCAAAAATAATTTTTGGCGCGTAGATAAAATAATTAACTAACATATAAACCTAGTATAACATAAAAAAATATTGTTATAAATTATCGTATAGTTATATTTATTGTTTTTCTATCAGAAACTCCTTGATTATCAGTTACTTTAATAATCACTTGAATTTTACCTGTATTAGCAAAACCGCTATGCGTTAAAATACGTTCATTAAATGACCCTGTATTTTCTAAACTAAAACCTGCTGTCACTGCCCATTCACTAATAACCCCATCAGGATCATAAGCTGTTACATATTCGCTTAATGATTCTCCAATATTTAACGTGATATTCTCTTTTACTAAAATTATAGGAGGTCTATTGTCACTGTGCGTAGTTTGAACTCCTGATCCATTTATAGTCCCTGCGCAAGCACCTTCAAATCCAGAAACATAATCAGTCTCCATTACTGCGCAAAGTTGATAATTTTTACCTTCATTTTGAGAAATATATTGATAAACATTCCCCATTGGATTAGCGGGGACATTGCCAGCAAAAGTTTGAGTATTATCATTCCAACAAGTATCTGGATTATATCCCGCTGGACATCCTCTTAATTTATTTAAAGGATCAACTGGTAAACTTATTCCTAAATCCATGCCTAAAGTGTCCTGCCAACTAGGCCAAGCTGAAATTGATTTATTAGGTAGATAAGTACCAGCGTCTAATTTTGGATATTCGCCAACTGCTTGATAATAATTATTTAAATACATTTCAATATCACGGATATTAGCTAATCTTCTAACGTCTCTAACAATACCAGCTTTTCCGCTGTCACAATAAATTCCATTATCATTTCCACAATGTAGATCAACAAAGCAAGAATATCCAGTCTCGCTATTGTCTTCTACTTTTCTACAATCTCCATACCCTTTTTGATCTAGAATATTTACATTAAAAGTCCAATTATTTAATAATTGTCCAAAAATATCTTGGGTATTACTATTTCCTTCTCCGTCTGGTAATGCTTGAGTATATGATAAAATATAGATATTTATATATAAACTTGGGATACATTCACCAACAGAGCCACTGTGTGTGCATTCCTCTCCCCATACTTTACCGTTACATTCCTGTGCTGCTTTATTAACACTACATACTAGAGTTTCTGGCGTACCACTATCTATATTAGCCGCACTAACATAAACTGACCGACCATCTCGTACTGCCTGATAGCCGTCGACAATCAACTGCGACGGCGAACCTTGATTTTTTATATTTTCTAAATACCAACGAGTCGGGCTAACTGAATTTGGATTAGGCATAACTCGAACTGCAATACCATCAACAGAAGATTGAGCATTTACTTCTTTGCTATCGTGAATTAACAAAAACGAAACAACAAAAAATCCGATTAAGCAAAGTGAAAATATTATTTTTTTAAAATTAATTTTCATTTTATATTATAATTTTAATTAATTTTTTATAATTTTATCTACCTTCTACTACCATTGTAATCATCTTGAATCTGACTTGCTGTTCGCACGTGATTATAAATTTTAACGTCCGCGATATTACCGCTAAAATAATCATGGGAATTATTTCCTCCTAGCCCAGTATGCCCTATGTAAATATCTCCATCACTCATAATCGGCTTACACTCTTTAGTTAATTGCTGTGATTTTGTCATCTGACCATTCAGATATATAAAGATATTTTTTTTATCATATACTAAACTGGTATAATTCCAATTATCTAAAAATATATTTGTATTTTCTGCTAACAAATTTTCTGCTATTATACAATTTGATTTATAATTCTGTGGATTCGCAGGTTCGTATATCCTAAGACCAACTAGATCAAATTCCACCCAACTACTACCGTCATGATGCCCAGCGATAAAATTAGGATATTTATTATTTACGCTTACGTTGTCCGGAACTATACTAATAATTGAATTTGCGCTTGCCCTATCTTCTACTTTAATCCAAGCGGAAAAAGTAAACCCACCGGCTAATTCTAATCCTATATTAGAAGGATTTAGTATTTCTATATAATCCTTTTTATTTCCAACTCTAAAATTTAAAACGTTATTCTCCCAATCAGGCAAAGATTTTGAGCTTTTAAATTCTCCATTATTATTAAATCCACTATAATCTATTATATCTTCTTTACTTCCCCCTTCGTTTATCTTCCAATATCCAACTGGTCCAAAATCAACTCTAATATAATCAGTCTTATTACTCATCTCATCACCTCGTAAAGCTTCTACTTGAAAATAATAAGTTTGATTAGAATCTCGAACTTGCCAGTCGCATTCCATTATTTCGTTAGTTTGGCTGCAATCTAAATCACTTGCTAATTTCTGCTCGTCATTTTTAGCATCACCATGATGATCTAAATAAATTTTATAGTCATTTATTTCTTCATCAACTTCTCCGTTCTTTATGCTTTTATTCCAAATTAATTTAACAGTTTTAGCACCATAAAAAGCATTAGCTCGCAAATCAGTCGGCGGATTTATAACCGCGCCAATATTATATTTAACTTCTTTAGAAAGCTCACTTTCTGCTCCGTCAGAATTTATGGCTTTAATGGCGAAGTAGTAAGTATTACCGTCAGCTAAATCTAATTCATCAAAACCAATATAATAATTCTCCGTATTCACGCTATTAGTATAATTGCCCTCACTAGTACCATAGTATAATCTATAATTTGCTCCAAAATTATTCCATGTTAATTCTCTCCCGCCTGCTTGAAGACTTAAAACAGGTGTATTTGGTATATCTGCCCGAGTAAATAAGAATTCTTTGATAATATCATTCGAGTACCCTCGGATAGCGCCGTTATCAGAAATCGCCGGCAAATCATCGCTAGTTCCATTTTGTCCCTTATCACGGCAATAATAAAATTCAAAATGTGTATCTGGGCAATCTCCAGTGTCTGATAAACATGTTAATCCTTGATCAATAAACGGCCAAGTTTGCCCTGGGTCATAAACCGGCCAAGGATTATTACATAAGAATACTCTAATATCAGCCGAACCAGTTATAGTGTCGCCTTGATTAGTTAAACCGCTAATATCTCCTACCAATGTATTATCAGTAATAGTCGCAGTTGCATTAAAAAATGTTCTAGCTCTAGTCCTAGCTTCTTGTTTAACTACTGCGACCTTTCTATTTGGATCTTCTTCTATTGCACTTGACGGACTAGCGTCTCGCGCTTCAATTATATCAGTATCTCTCGGCGCCCAACCCCACTCCCAATCATAGCCAGCTAACCCAGCTAAGGCTTGCCCAGTGCGCGACATCATAGTAGTAATAAATTCTTTATCAGAATCATGAATAATGTCATACATACTACCAGCGCTATTATCACGTGTGTCATCTTCCCGAGTTTTGAATAACCAAGATGGTTCTTCTACTCGAACATGGTCGCCTAAACAAATTCCATAATAATTTAAAGGTATTCTACTTGAATTTCTTTTATCTGCTATGGTTGTAAATTTAATTGCTTGTCCATAGAATTTCTGTCCATTAACTGCACAATCCTCATCTACAATATCACCTCGACAAATTACTCCCGCCACTGAAAATGAGTCAGTTTTACCCATAGTTACGCCATAAATATTCCGTACACTTCCGTTGCGATTTGCATCCTCTAAATTATCGTCACCTTTAATTAAAATTATATGTTCACGACCTAGGCCATTAGGATCTTCGGTTTCAATTGTTGGTAATAATTCAGTTGGCGCAAAAGTCATCACTCCTTTTAATCCTCCATTTTTATATTGATTATAACCACCAACATTACCACTCACCGAACACCATTTCTCTCCTAAATCTTCTGCATATACATTAGAAACTGCTAAAATCTCTTTTATAATTGAAAAATTCATCATCTTTTCAGCAATCCATTCCATTGAATTAAAGAAAATATTATTGTTCCAGAGAGTTAAGGCGTTGTAAGCTGTCTTAACAGTCTTGGCGAATTTATTATTTGAATTATTATAAACTATAATATATTCTCTTCCATCCGGACACGGTTCATCAGCTGGAAATTTCGCGGCTACTATTACATTACTAGCAAAACTAGAAACATCCATTGGATCGCTAAAATCAACTTCTAATAAAGCATTGCGACAAACATTCTGTTTTTCATCATCTGGTTCAGATCGCTCTGCCCATGGACGCTGGTAGCAACAAGTGTCATCACCAACTCCATAAGTGTCGCTCACAGAACCACTACTATCATGACACTCGCTATCATTTGTCCAACCACACTGTAAAATAAATTCAGCACTGTCTTCCACTGGATTTAATTGATCAAAAATACTACTTGTTCCGTCAGTGCCTGAATCAATTCCAGCGGTAACGTCTGTTTTTTGCGACATACCATAAATTGGGTCAGATGTTACTTCTCCGGTTCCTAATGCTTCAGCTTTCTGATTCTCTGCATTGTAATCATGCGAAGTTCCAGTTAAATCTATCACATTATTAATTTCCCAATCCTCACCTATAGGTGGTAAAACTGCTATTAAATCACTGTCGCTATTATCTGGATGCCATTCCCAATTATAATTTTCACCTCTTAATCTTTGTTTTCTATCTTGCAAGCAAAGTTGTTGATCGCTATATGGAATAGAAGTATAATTAAGATCTTGACCAACTAAAGTTGTAATTCCATGTTCTGGTTTAACTTCAATATCAGTAACTTCGCAAATACTTTCACCAGTAGCGAAAATCCACTTATAATTATTACCACTATTATTTGGATTATCAATCACGCTCCCCTCAATGCTTTTTATACCACTACTACCACCCACTAAGACTGCTTTATAAACTGTATTTTGTTCAAATAAGAATACATAAGAAGAATCGTCAACTTTAAAACTCATTTCTTGAGGTGTTGCTGTAATCACTTCTGGATTTAAATCTACTTGTCTTGTGCTTTCTAAATCCTCCCAAATATTACAGGTAAAATTATCTAAATCAATTACATTGGTAGAGCTAGCTACTGGGTTAGTGCACTTAAATAATTGAACCTTACTAAGGCTTGGATGCCTCCTTAAATCAACGTTATCAATCTCCGCGCTAAACTTAGCGCCGATATCTGCATTTAAACAAACATCTTCGCAATCATTAACTGGCCAAATTTCTTCCACCCTAAAACCAAAGTTGATATTTAAAGTTGATGTACCTATTTTTTGTTGGTCCGATTCTTCCGCGCTAATTATAACTGGGTCATCTATAACTGTTTCGTGTAACGCAGTCGCGGTAGAAGTAGAAGTATAATATGGATTAGTATTATTGTAATAAATATCAGCTTTTGATGGATTCTGTGTTATACCCCAATCCCAATCATAATCCGTTGAACTAATCATTATACAAGCGTTATCTTCTTGGTCTGGAATTGCTTTATAATTAATCTTTTGATTTTGTTGACGGGCAGTAAAATTATTTGGCAAAACTGTTACACAACCAATATTACAAGGGACACTGCTGTCTCGTGTTTTAAAATACCAAACATAACTATTTGCTTGATCACTAAGATTATTTGGTTCGCCTCCGACTAATTTTAACTTAGTAGAACTAGCTACAATATTATCAGCGTTTAATTGAATTTTGTACCATTTGTCAGGTGATAATCCTCCTCTTGCGGTAAATTCAAGATATGAACTGTTATCGTCTGCGTATCCTGAAACTACATTGCCGTCTTTGCTAGCAGTAGAACATGTACTGGTTCCAGTTGAACTGCATTCGTATAATTTAACATTATCACTGTTAATACTATCTAGGCCCATTACTTGATCAAAACGAGCGGTTATAACTGCATTAGTGCAAGCTAGTGGTTTACCACGATTTATGTCCCAATCATTAGTTAAAGGTGAAGGACTTGGTAAATTATAATTAGAACATTCATATTCTCGGCGATTACATTCTACGATAACCTCTGGACGTCCAGGAACTTGGCAAGTGCAAGTTTCTGGTTCACACCATACTTTGTTACTGCTATTTGTTAATGCTTGATCTTCACAAAAAGTATTATCAGCTTCACACATTGGCGTTAATAAATCAGAGTCACATGGAATATCATTAGAAGCAGCGGTAGAAAACTCAACATAATACTGCGAATAAGTCGTACCTAAAACTATTCCGCAATTAGCTGATTTATCAACGCAACTGCCCGCCATTATAGTATTTTGCGGACAACATAAAGGATAAAAGCTATTACTAGAACAATAATTAGGTTTTGGTGAACCATTGTCAGCTAAGCAAGAATCAACTCTAAAAAATAATGGATTACTTTCTTTATTTGCACTATTTAAAACTTTTGCTTCACCAGTTTCAGCATCTAACGACACTTCTATTTTGGCAATGTCAGTTCCATCAACGTCTATATTCCAGTTGTCATTTCCAGTTATGCTAGTTGTAGTTGCATTATAAAATTTAGCACTACCTTTATTATCACCAAATCGTTCGCCGTAAAAACTAATTTTATTTGTATTCCCGGCTACTCCATTGGTTGGCCAAATTTTACAAAGACCTGGCTTTGGTCCGGCTGAACTAACTTTAAATTTTTCTTCATTAGTATCGTCTCCCCAAACTTCTGCTAAATTAAAATTTTTCGTTTTTACTTTTACGCTAATCGCATTGCCACTTAATCCACTTGGCACCTTAACTATAATTTGTTTTTCATTCCAAATATTATTTTGTGAGCATTCAGCTGGAAAACTAAAATTACCGCGAGCATTATCTGACGTCAAATTTCCATTAGCACCATAAACTTCTGCACTATCATTGCCGCTAAAAAATATTTCTCCTTTTTCATTACCAAAATTATCTCCGATTATAGTAATATAATCTCCCTCTGCCCCTTCTAACGGACTTATATTATCAATTCTAGGTGCAAATCGGCTACGATTCATTTTAAATGCTTTTGAATTTCCTAAAACATTATCTAAAGATTTTACTTGAACTGCAATATTACTTCGAGGCATAATATTCGGCACTTGTGGACCATCAATAGCCGTTCCAATTTCAGTGTCATTCCAAGAAAAAGTATCTTGTACTAAAGAATTAATTCCACCGAATAAAACATGTTTAAACTTATCTGCATCAGCCGGTGCGTCTGTTCCAGGCGTGCCAAAATTCACACCATGTAAAATAATTTCATCTCTATATTCACCTTCTTCTGGTTCAATCTTGCAGACTCCAGGTCTAATTATATTATTAACTACAAAATCATTTATTACTGGTCCGCGAGTATCGTTAGTAGAATCGCTATAACTCGAATCGCTAGTTATTGTAATCGGTCCATCAGCTGCACTATAAGGAACAATAACTATTATTTCATTATCTGACCAAAAATTACTACATTCAGAGTTCTGTATAATAGGAGATATTCCTTCTGCCCCATTACTAAATAAAACTTTGCCTGGAGTATCTCCAAACCATCGCCCGCCGATTGTTACCATATTTCCGACTGCGCCGTTAGGAGTAGCTATGCTACACTCAGCTCCAGATCCAAATTTATATTCACATTCTTCTTCAGTTGTACAAGGAGTATCTGTATTATTTCCAGAGTCATCAACGCAAAATCCAACTGGAGTAATATAATCTATTATCGGCGCGTTTTGGCACAAGCAGTCATTTGCTACTTTTGTACAAAAATCCGAAGCGCATAATAAATTATTATTACTACATTGTTGCGTCCCATTAGTGGAACAGCTTGCTCCAGTTGGTAAATTTAAATCGTAAGAATTTCCAGTCATAAAAGTTATAGAGCATGGCGCTCCTGACGCAGAACAATTTAAACTTACAGGCAGACTTCCCAAATTTACTCTTTGTAAATTGTTATCTACTGATGCTGTTATACTTGTATTCGCGGGAAAACAAATATCTGTTGTGATTAAACTTGTATCGCAAGCGCCGTCTGGAGTAAATACTATTGTACTATTATTATTTTCATAAGTAATACTGCCGCTTTCGCTTACATTAAAATTATTAGCAACAGTACCTCTATTTACTGGACTATTAAAATAAAACCTAATTTCCGCATTACGTATGACATTAGCTTCTTGATCTCTAGGGTCAGTATTTGATAGTAAAAATTCTCTTGATGTATTAGTATTTGTGCTAGTAGCATTTGATCCGCTTGATCCGTTAAAATTTCCCCCACCAGTCGTACCCATTAAAACCCGCAAAATAAATGTAGCGATTGCGAACGACGATAAAATAATTAATAACCCAATAGAAGCTTGGACCATTATTTTTTTCGCTAACGTAATTTTATCCTCATTACCAGCCGCTGTCATCCATAAAAAACCGGCGTATATTATCAAGCCAACTGCTATTATTCCTAAAAATCCTAAAATTATATTTATTACAAAAGCAATTGTTTCCCTTGGGTCTCTAGTTGATAATCCAGCTTGACTAGCAAGATCGTCAGCTGTTCCGCTCGTATTTCCTGTGAAAGCATAATCGACGTCGACAGTTTGAGCGAAACTAAAATTAACCACCACTAAAAAGCTAGTGGCTATGAAGAAAAATATTATTAGTCTTTTTAAATTTTTTTTCATTTTAAATAATTTTATTCAAACTCTCTACACACATCTTCCGGATCCGTTTTAATTATTCCTTTGCAGCAAGACTGCCCCACTGTCACTAATGGAGCGTCTGGGTCACTATTATCGCACTGACTACTTCCTGCCCCTACATCAGCCGCCGGATTATAACAATTTTGGTAAATATCACGCGCGCCTGAACCGACAACTTTTCCATATGAAGAATTATCTCTAAATGCAGTATGGTCGACTATAACTTGAGTTTTATCTGGGTAACCATCGGGAATTTCATCAAGATCATCTTTAGAACACCAATACCCCAAAGGTCTTCCAGAGAAATTAGCAAATACAAAATATTCTCTTTGAATATCTGTGTTAGGGTATACATCTTGATCGCCATAGTTTCGTCCTGGCTTTAAAGTAGACGACATCATTAATTTATTAAATAAAAATGTAATCGGTCTAGCTGTGTCTATGCCTAAAACTTGCTTTCCATCATCAACTAATAATTTTTCTATTGTTGGTGTATTAACTCTTCCGCCTTCAGCTTTTTCAATTATCGGACTACTTAAATCAATTTTGTCAGAAGTAAAGAATGACCAAGTATAATTATCACCTCTGTCATTTTGCCTATTCTCTAAAACATCAAAAATAACATCGCTGGTGCTTCCATCCTCGCAGTAATCAGCGTCTCCACAAATTTTTTCCGCATTATGATAACTGCAAACTCTATTGTTAGCTTGTCCCGCAGAAGCTGTGCAGTTTCCTAAAACTTCATTTTCATCAAAATCAGACTCCGGTCCTTCTGCATTGCCGTTTTTATCACCGTCTAAAGAATTATTAGCAGCGTCTACAATGCCGTCAGTATTAGTTAAATTAGCTTGCGGATAATTTTGTCCATTAGAATTTTGACAAAATCCCGGGTCTCCAGAGCAAGTTGGATAATCGCCTATTATGCCAGCTGTCGGCAAACATTTATCACTGTCACCTGCGCAATCAAATAGTGAAGCCGCTTTGGTCCAAACTTTTATTTTAGATAATGGCGGTAAACAAAATACATCTTCCCCACAAGAGTTCATGCCACATTGAGTATTAGTAATAAATTCTACTGTCTGATAAATATTACTAATCATGAATTTACCATCTATATAATTATTAACGCAAATATTATTTTCACATTTATATGATAAACAATCTTTATTTGCACTACATGAATTACCTCCTGCTATTCCACTAGCGTTATACACTCTTATAAACTCATTAACATTAACTGCATCTCCGCTAACATAAATAGGATTAACTGCTTCATTAAAATTAATCTGTACAACTGCGTTTCTTGGCTGATCTTTTAATCCTTGAATATTAATATCTTCAGTTGCATCTGTTCCGTTATGCATTGGAGTAATTTCTAAGGCAGTTTTGTTAGAAGTTGATAATTTTATATCATTCTCGCTAATGCCGGCAACTATTGCTTCGATATTTATTAGGCCATTAGAGTAATCAGCATTAACTAGAGAGTTATTTTTAACTACATTTTCTATGTTTCTTGATATTTCGGAAGGTTTTCCTATAACCTCTATTTCATTCCCCACTGTGCTACCGCTAACAAAAGTATATTTTATACTGCCGACAGTTAAAGTATCTGCTTGAATTTCCGGTGTAACGTCAATTGTCCATGAATTCCCCGGGCTATAATTTCTATCACCTGTTTGTAAAATTAACCCGCATCCCAAATTAATTCCATCATCTAAATCTTCATCGCCTTCAATAATGCCATCGCCCTCTCCGCTAATATCAGCTTCTGTTCTATTTGAGTTGATCGCAATTTCAATTTCTCCTTCCCAATCACAAGTATAGTCTCCGCTAATAATTGCGGCCGACGTATTACCAGTTGCTACTGGGGAGCTTATAGTAGCGGCTTGGTAAATATTAGGCTTATCTTTCACCTCAATACTTCCTTCAGCTTTTTTAGCCACAACACTTACTCCTCTACTATCTCTCTCATTATCTGGCCAAGGAAAAATATTTGCGACTTGTGGCGGAGTTAAATCTAATTTACCGTTAGTCTCAAATTTCCATTTATACCAATCGTCTGCACCAATATCAAATTCTACATCTTCGCCGTCAGCTTTTAATATTTTTCCATCTCCTATTAATTTAACCGCAAACCAAGCCGGCGATCCCTGCACGCCCAAGAAATCAAGCGGGCGAAAAATAAATGTTTTATTGTCAGTTGAAGAAACTAATACTCGATCATCTGCTCGCTTACCAGAATCTTCATTTGCATCACTGCCACTCTTATCGCTTAAATATATCTTAATATTTTCTGAAATTAAAGTATCGCCGTCGCATTTTTCAGGATCTGTGCCTGAAGTAGAACTAATATCACAAATAGTACTAGCATCAATCTCTTCTTTAAATGTTACGAAAATCATAGTATTAATAGGCACATCTTTTTGATCGCGAGTCGGATAATGACTTTCTAAAATACCGTCACCTAATGCAGAAACTCCCCGCCAATCTTCTCCTGGATCAGAACCGCCGCCTAGTCCTCCACCGCCGCCCATTAATGCTCTTAAAATAAAACTAACTATAGCAAAGGCTGATAAAATAATTAAAAGTCCAATGGCAGCATTTTTTAAAATAGCTTTGGCAGTATTAACTTTGTCTGCGTCACCCTCACTCGTCATGTACATCCAGCCACCATACATTATTAAGCCAAGTAAGATTATACCTAATAAACCTAAAAATACATTAATGATACGAGCAATAAATAATCTAATGTCCGTACCTGAGTCCAGTCTTACATCATCTTCAATATCTTCTAGGCCTAAAGTATTATCAAATCCTGGTGGAGGTGGTGTATTTGTTCCTTGCGCAAAGACAATTGTTGGTACAACAAAAAAAGCAACCAACAATAACAATAGTATGTAGCTTGCAGCTGCTTTTTTTATATTCTCCTTTGTGAATTGTTTAAGCATGGGTATATTAACTTTACCAACGTCTTCTAGGTTCGTCTTCTATCTTGCCTATTCGCCGTTGATATTCGCGTTTAGCGCGATATTTTAATCCGACTAAAGCACTATTCTTTTTTGCGGTTCCACTTGCTTTCGGTTTTAAAAATTTTCTTTCTTTGGCTTCTAAAACTTTACCTGACTGTTGCATTCGTTTAATAAAACGACGATACATACTGTCAAAGCTTTCTCCCTTTTTTTTTCTTACTTCTACCACGTAAATTCACCTTCCTTTCTTTAAATAATTTTTTATTTTAATCTTTTATCTAACTCTTCAAAGACTTTTTTAAAGTCATAAACTTCTTGCATGCCTGATTCCATATCACGAATTAAAATTGTGCCATCCATCAATTCTTTTTGACCTAAAATCAAAGTAGCTTTTACTCCTAATTTATTAGCCAATTCTAATTGCGCTTTTAAATTATCTTTTACAAAATTCTGAGCTGCTTTATATCCTCTTTTTCTTAGTTCTTCAAAAAAGACCATTGCTTTACGTTTAGCTACATCTCCTAATTGAGCAACAAAAATGTCTGGTTTATTTGGTTCAGCTATTAACGCATTATTCTCTTTAATCTTTAAGATCATTCTTTCTACTCCTAAACCAAAGCCACAGGCTGGTGTTGGACGACCACCCATATGTTCTACTAAATCATCATAACGACCACCGCCACCTAAAGCCCCTTGTCTGCCTTGAAGATTTTGTATTTGCTCTTCTTCAGCGCTATCTGGCTGACTTTCGTTAGGCCAAAATTCAAATACTGTCCGATTATAATAATCCAATCCTCTAACTAAATAAGGGTTTAAACTATAAGGTGTATCTAATTCATCTAAATATTCTAAAACTTTTACAAAATGATCACGACATGCATCACATAAATGATCAACTAATTGCGGTGCTTCCTGCCTAATTTCCTCACACCCCTCTTCTTTACAGTCTAAAAGCCGTAGAGGATTCTTTAGTAAACGTTTTTTACAATCTTCACATAATTTACTTTTAATTCGACGTTGTTTATAATATTCAGTTAATTTTTTAACATATTCCGGTCGACATTCTTTACAGCCAATACTGTTAATCTGCACTTCTACATTAAGTTGTAAATCTTTAAATAAATTACAAGCAACTAAAATGAGTTGGGCATCAACTACTGGACTTTCTTCACCAAATATTTCTAAATCAATCTGGCTAAACTGACGATAACGCCCGGCTTGCGGTTTTTCCCGTCTTAAAAGATTTCCAATCCAATAAAGTTTAACTGGTTGAACAGGTAAATTAAACATGCCATGTTCAATATAAGAACGAACTAATCCTGGCGTAGCTTCTGGACGAATAGCGACTTTATCGCCATCTTTATCAACAAAAGTATACATTTCTTTTGAAACAATATCAGTTTGTTTTCCGGTTGAACGTTCGTATAATGAAAGATTTTCTAAAACTGGAATTTCTGTTTTATTAAATCCGTAATATTTAATAATATTTTCTGCCTTAGAAGTAATTAATTCCCAGTAACGGCTTTCTTCTGGCATAACATCTCGCATTCCTCTAAGTCGAGGTATTGGTTTATTTGTTCTGACAAATTCCTTTTTTCCTGTTGTTTTATTTTTTGTTTGATCTTTTGGTTTTCTTCCCATAAAATATGATTCTTAATTGATTAAGCTGTATTCTGGTAGTTCAAAAGTTCCAACTCTACTGAATGGCCAACCACGAAACATAACTTTTCCTACAACAAAGCTATCTTTCACAGCACCAAAACTGCGCGAATCTTTACTATGACTACGATTATCTCCTAATACATAATACTCACTATCTTCTAGTTCTTCAATTCCCTCTTTACTTGAAAGAGTATCAAGTTCGTCTGCTAAATAAGATTCATCTAATTTTATTTTGCGTCCAGTGTCTTTGGTGTAAATATAAACTCCCCCATCTTTGATCTCAATTTTTTCTCCAGGTAGACCAATTATTCTTTTAATATAATATTGGCTCGGATCTTTCGGATATTTAAAAACAATTATTTCCCCTCGTTTTGGTTCACGAAAACGATAGCTTATTTCATCAATTATTAGATATTCATGATCATAAAAACTTGGTTCCATTGAAGCTCCTTTAACGTAAAAAGGTTGGATTAAAAAATACCTAACTGGAATAATAATAGCTAAAGAAATTACTACCACTTTTACTACTTCAAAAACAAAGGTAAAAAAATTTTTCATAAAATTTTAATTTTTAAAGTTAAATACAAATAAAATTGCTTTATTAGCAATTATCCACTTTCTATTTAAGTTAAATTTATTATAACATAATGGACTCTATAAAGTCAAAAGCTTATATAAACTATGAAATTAGAAAATATAAAGTCAAAAATCCATAAAATCGCTAATTTTTATAAATTTTTGACTTTATAGACTTTATAAGCTATGTTGTGTTATAATAATCAAAAGACCAAAAGGTCTTAATTTTATGTTTATGGTTAAATATTATGTTTAATGATATAGATTTATTAGAATTAGAAAAGAATAAAAATAGCGTATTAATGGGAGGATCAAATTATTCTCGTAAACAACCTCCGCGTCAACGCAAACCTAAAAAAGCCTTGAAATCCTTAACTTATTTGATTGCTATATCAATTATTGTTCTCTTTACTTTCACTAGTCGGGTTTTAATGTCAGAAGAGAATAGTATTATTAACACTTTTTCATTTTTAGGACAAATTAAACATTTAGCGCAAACATCTGATAACCTATTAAAGGGAGAGGAAGGAGATCGCGTTAACATCTTACTTTTGGGTATGGGTGGTAGAAAACATGAGGGCGGATATCTAACTGATACTATTATGTTAATTAGCATCCGACCATCAACTGGTGATGTGTCAATGCTTTCTATCCCCCGTGATTTATCAATCCCAGTAGAAGGTTATGGGTGGCGGAAAATAAATAATATTAATGCGTTTGCTGAAGTAGAAAAAGCAAATAGCGGTGGTTTAGCGGCTAGCCAAGCTTTAAATCGCGTATTAGATTTACCAATTGATTATTATATTCGAGTTGATTTTGAAGGTTTTGTAAAAATAATTGACGAAATTGGTGGTATTGAAGTTAATGTAAAAAATCTTATTGACGATAAACGTTATCCAATTCTCGGACGTGAAGATGTGGAAGATTATGAAAGTCGCTACAACCATCTTTACATTGAACCAGGTGTACAAGAAATGGACGGCGAGTTAGCTTTGAAATACGCTCGCTCACGACATTCGGGTGGAGTGGAAGGGACAGATTTTGCTCGTAGTCGTCGTCAACAAATAGTAATGCAATCAGCTAAAGAAAAAATATTAGATATGCATATAATATTTAAACCGCGTTTAATTACTAATATTTTAGAGACTTTTAATGAACATGTTTCCACCAATCTTAAGGTATGGGAAATTGTAAAATTGTGGGAAATTACTAAAAATACTGAATCTGGTAGTATTGTTAATAAAGTTTTAGATAATACCCAAGCTGGCTTATTAATGGATTATTATACAGAGGAAGGAGCTTATGTCCTTCAACCTCGTAGCGGAGATTTTGGCGACATTCAATACTTAGCTAAAAATTTATTTAATGACGCTCCGCCACAAGAAAAACAAAATATTATTAAAGAATTAGCACAAGTAGAAATTCAAAACGGAACTTGGGTTAATGGCCTAGCGCAACAGGTGGCAACTGATTTAGAAAAATATGGATTTAACATTATCAATATTAATAATGCCACTAAACAAAATTACGAACGTTCTATTATTTTTGATTTAAGTTATGGAGAAAAAATGAATTCACTCTCTACCTTAAAAGAAAAAACTAATGCTCGTATTAATTATGGTTTACCAGATTGGCTAATTTCTGAATTAGAAACACAGAATTCTGAAAAAGATACTGCAGATTTAGTTCAACCAGATTTTATCTTAATTTTAGGACAAGAAGCTGATAAAACAAAAAGTGGAGTAGAAAATAAAGAAGAATAAAAAAAACAAATGAAAAAAGAAAATACAAAAATAAAACCAATTATAAACGACTTGCCAAAAGTGATTCTTTTTGGACGTACTAATGTAGGAAAATCCACTTTGTTTAATAAGCTTACTGGCAAATCACATGCCATGGTATCAAGAACTGCTGGCACAACTCGCGATAGTAACACTGGTTTAGTTGAATGGCAAAAAAATAAATTTCAATTAATAGACACCGGAGGAATTTTAAATGCAAAATTTCTCAGTGGAAAATCTAAACTGAAAAAAATAAATTTTGATAAAACTGATATTGATAGTTTAGTCCAGATGCAAGTTAAAAAAAATATTAAACAAGCGGATTTAATTTTATTTCTAGTGGACGCAAAAGAAGGAATGTTAGAACAAGATAGAGAAATGACTATTTTATTAAAAAGATTAGTTGGCCAAAAGATTCCAATTTTATTAGTTGCTAATAAAGCTGACAGTTTAAAAAAACGACAGAATATTGCTGAACTATATCAACTAGCATTAGGCGAACCGATTGCTGTTTCGGCTGCTAATGGCTCAGGAACTGGAGATTTATTGGATTTAATATGTAAAAAAATTGATCCTGAAAAATCTGCGATAAATTCAGAGGAGCAAGAAGAAAAAAATCAAAAAATTAAAATTACTATTATTGGCAAACCAAATACTGGAAAATCCACTCTTTTAAATACAATTATTGGGGAACAAAATATAATTGTTAGCGACACTCCTCACACTACTAGAGAACCAAATAATTTAAAAGTTGATTATAATAACTATGAATTAAATTTTGTTGATACGGCTGGAATTATTAAATCCAAGTCAAAAGCTACTAAACAGGAATTTATTAAATCTGGTATAGATAAAAGTTTAGCTATTTTAAGAAGTGCTGATATTGCTATATTTATGCTTGATATTACTGAGGAAATAAGTCATCAGGAAACAAAAATTGCTGACGAAATTTTAACTAATAATGTTAATTTAGTTATCGTAGCAAATAAATGGGATGAAATTGAGGAAAGAGATACTAAAAAATTTACTCGTTATATTCATTCAAAATTCCCTTTTATGCAGTGGGCGCCAATTATATTTATGTCTGCTAAGCATAAAACTAAAATTGATAATTTAATGGAATTAATTATTGATAGTTGGCAAGCTAGAAATAAAGCAATCCCAGCAACTGAATTAGAAATATTTTTAGGATCAGCTAGAGCGCACGCCGCTCCCCTCTCCAATCAAAAGATACGCGGTATTATGAAACATAAAATGCCAAAACCAAAATTAATTAAGCTTGAACAAACTTATATTAATCCACAAGAATTTACCTTAACTATTAAATCTAAACTTGGACTAAAAGATAATTATATTAAATATTTAGAAAATAGATTAAGAGATAAATTTAATCTAGCGGGTACGCCGATGAGACTTAAAATAAAAAATAAATTATAGTGCGTATGAAAATTATAATCGGTCTGGGAAATCCAGACGAAAAATATAAAAATACTCGTCATAATTCCGGCTTTATGGTAATTAATTTTTTAGCAGAACAAAAAGGATTGACTTGGCAATTTAATAAAAAATTTAATGCTGAAATTATTAAAACAGATGATTTAATATTAGTTAAACCGCAGACTTACATGAATAATTCTGGCCAAGCTGTTCGAGCGGTTTTAGATTATTATAAATTACTGCCGAAGAAATTTGGGTTGCTGACAAAAAAAGAAGCTGATTTATCTGATGAACTAATTATTATTCATGATGATATTGATTTTGAATTAGGAATTTTTAAAACACAAAAAAACCGCTCAGCTGGCGGACATAATGGAATTAAATCTATTATTAATCATTTGAAAACTCAAAATTTTACGCGTATACGCATTGGAATTGCAAACAAGGGTGCCGAGCACCCTGCAGGGTGCTCGGCACCCAACAAGATACCTACCGAAAAATTTGTTTTAGCAAATTTTTCAACTGAAGAAAAAACAAAACTCCAAAAATTAATACCAAAAATTGTAAAAACTATTTTATAAAAAAATAAACGGATCACGCGCACATCACCGAAGCGATTGTGTTTGTAATCCGTTGTTGGTGAGGTTTGGAGGAGAATAGAATAGGGATCCCTTTCGAGATTGGCCAGAAAACACCAGCTAGTAGAAACAATTCGGTACTAACTAAGCACCCCACTGCCAAAGAGCTTGGTAAGACATTCTATTGAATCTTGCGATCCACATGGACGTAGAGGGTGTCCAGTCTCCTCCGCAAAAAGAACTGCAGAATTAGTGTCCATTTCCCTACTTACCGAAAAAGGGACAAATGCAGGCGCAAATAACCAAGGAGGAGAGTTACTTACAACCTATTTTGCCCTTAGGCAAGTAGGGAGATGAACACTAAATGTTAATTTCATCTTACTGATAATTTATCTTATCACACTGAAATATATATGTCAATAATCTCTAATCTTAGCCAAGACTTACCATTTTGGGTTGCTCTTTCCACTTTTGATAAATTTGGAGCTAAAAGATTTGATTTATTAGATAAATATTTTCCCAGCATGGAATTAGCTTTTAATGCTTCAGTAAATGAATTAATAGAAGCTGGTATTAGTAAAAAAATAGTAGAAGAATTTATTGAACATCGCAAAAAGATTGCTCCTGAAGAAGAAATGGATAAACTACAAAAAGAAAGTATTAAAGTAATAACAATAAAAAACGATAAATATCCTAAGCTACTTAAAGAAATTTATGATCCCCCTTCCCTGTTGTATTATAAAGGTAATTGGCCAGACAACACTAATTTCTGCTTAGCAGTAGTAGGTTCTAGAAAATATACTAGTTATGGCCAGCAGGCAGTTGAACATTTAACTAGCCGATTAGCACAGGCAAATTTAATTATTGTTAGTGGATTAGCTCTGGGCATAGACGCTTTAGCGCATGTTGCTTGCGTGAAAGCTGGTGGAACTACTATAGCTGTTTTAGGATCAGGATTAGATAAAAATAATATTTATCCTGCTTCTAATCGTTATGTGGCAGAACAAATTTTAGATAATAACGGATTAATTATAACTGAATATCCGATTAGCACTCCCCCATTACATTATCACTTTCCTCAACGAAATCGTATTATTTCCGGACTTTCTTTGGGAACGCTAGTAATTGAAGCATCTATAAAATCAGGCGCAAGCATTACCGCCAAACTAGCATTAGAACAGGGTCGAGAAGTTTTTGCTGTTCCAGGAAATATTTTTAGCTCTAATTCTGAAGGTACAAATAAATTAATTAGAGAGGGAGCTCAACCAGCTGTTTCAGCTGAAGTAATTTTGGAAGCGTTGTCGCTTGAAAATATTAATAATTTCGTAGAAGCGCAAAAATTAGTTCCCCAAACGCCAGAGGAAGAAAAAATTTTAACTTCATTATCACGCGAATCAATTCATGTTAATCAGCTAGCTCGACAGACAAAACTTGACACCGGCACCATAAATGCTACTTTATTAACTATGGAGCTAAAAGGATATGTACGGAATTTAGGCGGAAGTAATTATGTATTGGCATAAAATTAAAATTATAAAATTAAAAATTATTTATGAATCTTGTCATTGTAGAGTCTCCAACTAAGGCTAAAACTATTACTAAATTTTTAGGCAAAGACTATAAGGTCGAATCTTCTTTCGGTCATATTATGGATTTACCAAAAAGCGTATTAGGCGTTGATATTGATAATAATTACGAACCAAAATATGTAGTACCGACTAAAGCAAAACAGCAAGTTGCTAAATTAAAAAAATTAGCTAAAGACGCTGATGAAGTAATTTTGGCGACTGATGAAGACCGCGAAGGTGAGGCAATTGCTTGGCATTTAGCTGATGCTTTAAAATTAAAAAAAGATGAGGTAAAACGAATAGTCTTTCATGAAATAACTAAAAATGCTATTGAAAAGGCATTAAAAAATCCTCGTAAATTAGATACTAATTTAATTGACGCTCAACAAGCCAGACGTGTTTTAGATAGATTAGTAGGATATAAAATGTCTCCCTTTTTATGGAAAAAAATAGCTCGTGGCCTTTCAGCTGGTCGAGTACAATCAGTAGCCATGCGTTTAATTGTGGAACGTGAAGAAGAAATTAAAAAATTTAAATCTGATGAATATTGGAGCGTTGAAGCGCTTTTAAAAACTCCAAAAAAGGAAGAATTAATTGCTAATCTTAATAAGATTGGTAATAAAACAGTTGCTAAGCTTGATATTAAAAATGAAGCTGAAGCGAAAAAAATCAAGCAAGAACTTGAAAAAGTTGATTATCAAATTATTGATATTAGTAAAAAACAAACTACTAAGTCCCCTCTCCCTCCTTTTACAACTTCTACTTTACAGCAAGCAGCTCATTCCCGTTTTGGATATAGTTCAAAACAAATTATGATGTTAGCGCAAAAACTTTATGAGAGCGGACATATTACTTACATGAGAACTGATTCAGTTAATTTATCTGAACAATTTGTAAATGATGCACGTACCTATATTGAAGATAAATATGGTAAAGATTATACCACAGCTAGCCCGCGAAAATATAAATCAAAAAGTAAAAATGCTCAAGAAGCTCATGAGGCAATTAGGCCAACTGACGCTAGTAAGATGGATGTAAAAGTTTCAGATGAGAAACAAGCTAAATTATATCAATTAATCTGGGAAAGAGCCGTAGCTACCCAAGCTGCCGCGGCTATTCTAGATAATACTGGTATTGATGTTAAAGCTGGAAAATATCAATTACGCGCTACTGGCCAAACAATAAAATTTGCTGGGTACTTAAAAATTTATCAGCAAACCACTAAAGAAAATATTCTACCAACGGTAACAGTGAATGAAAAACTTGATTTAGATAAAATCAACACTGATCAACATTTTACTGAACCGCCAGCTCGTTACTCAGATGCAACTTTAGTTAAAGCTTTAGAAAAACATGAGATTGGTCGTCCTTCAACTTACGCACCGACAATTTCAACTATTATCACACGAAATTATGTTGAACGTGATGAAAGAAAAAAACTCGCTCCGACTGAAGTTGCCTTTATAGTAAATAAACTTTTAGTAGAGCATTTTCCGGAAATTGTTGATTATAAATTTACAGCTGAGTTAGAAGATAATCTAGATAAAATTGCAGAGGGTAAAACTGAATGGGAAAAAACTATTGATGACTTTTATAAACCATTTGAAAAAAATTTAGAAGCAAAAACTAAAGAACTCTCTAAGAAAGAATTAACTGAAGAAGAGACTGATGAAAAATGCGATAAATGTAGCGCGGATATGGTTATTAAAATGGGACGCTTTGGTAAATTTATCGCTTGCACCAACTATCCTGATTGTAAAAATACTAAACAGTTGAACAACGGTGATAAAGATCATGACGGACAAAAAGACAGCGATCAACTGGAAGAATTTGGTAAAAAATATGAAGGAGCAAAATGCGATAAATGCGGTGCTGAAATGGTAGCAAAAATCGGTCGCTACGGTCCATTTATAGCTTGCTCAAATTATCCTGATTGTAAAAATATATTAGACACTAATGGCACTGGTGTTAAATGTACTCAATGTGAAAAAGGTGAAATTACAAAAAAAAGAAGTCGCCGTGGTATTTTCTATGCCTGCAATCAGTATCCTAAATGTAAATTCGCGCTCTGGGCAAAACCAACTGGTGATAAATGTGATAAATGCTCTTCCCTATTAATTGAAGCTAAGGATGGCGTAAAATGTTCAAATAAAGAATGCAAATAAAATTGAAATTTTAAACTCATGCCTGTAACAATTCAACAAATTATTGAGCAAATGAAAAAAAATAATCCGAAAGCTGATACGGATTTAATTCGACTTGCTTATGAATTTGCTGAATCAGCACATAAGGGCCAAAAAAGAAAATCCGGCGAGCCCTACATTCAACATCCAATGCAAGCCGCGCTAACATTAGCAAAAATGAGAGCAGAAAATGATATGATTATTGCTGCTCTTTTGCATGATGTTCCAGAAGATACTGATCGCACCATGAAAGAAATAGAAAAACAATTTGGCAAACAAATTGCTGGCATGGTCGAAGGTATCACTAAGGTAAGTCGAATTAAATATCGCGGAATTGAACGACACACTGAAAGTTTAAAGAAAATGTTTATTGCTATGACAGCTGATGTCAGAGTGGTTTTGATTAGATTCGCCGATAGACTACATAATTTAGAAACTCTAGAAGCTTTACCAGAAAGAAAACGCCAACGAATTGCCAGGGAAACAATGGAAATTTATATTCCCATTGCTAGCTTATTAGGTATTTGGTATTTCAAATATACGATGGAAGATTTATGTTTTAAATATCTTTATCCAGAAGAATATAAAAAACTTGAATATCGATATAAAATTGAACAAAAAGTTGAGAATGCACAATTTATTGAAAAAAATAAGAAAATCATTGTACCAAAATTAAAAGCAGAAAATATAAAATTTGAAATACAAGGAAGATTTAAAAGTTTATACAGCATTTTTCAAAAAATGCAAAAGAAGGAAAGAAAATTTTCAGAAATTCATGATGTGTTTGCTTTAAGAATAATCGTAGAAAATATAGCTGACTGTTATAAAACAATTGGGGTGATTCATTCTTTGTGGAAGCCAAAACCAAATCGTTTTAAGGATTATATTGCTGTTCCCAAGCCTAATGGTTATCAAGCGCTTCATACTACTGTTTTCGGTCCAGGAGGAAAAGTGACAGAATTCCAAGTAGAAACTAGAAAAATGCATGATGAATCTCTTTATGGAATTGCTTCACATTGGTACTATAAAAATAAAAAAATTACTTTAGAAAAACAACCAAAATGGGTGCGTGATATTCTAGAATTAATGCGACAAACAGTTAGCAGTCAGGAATTTGTTTCTACTGCAAAAATTGATGTTTTCCAAGATAGAATTTTTACTTTTACTCCCAAGGGAGATGTAATAGATTTACCTGAAGAATCAACTCCGATTGATTTTGCTTATGCAGTTCATACTGATATTGGCAATCAATGCGTTGGAGTTATGATTAATGAAAAAATTGCTCCCCTAAATGTAAAATTAAAAAGTGGTGATACAGTTGAAATTATTACAGAAAAAAGTCGCTTACGACCAGGAAAAGATTGGCTAAAATTCGTTAAAACTCAGCGCGCTCGCGCTAAAATAAAAGCTTCCTTAAAAGAGGGTGGCGGATTAAAAAGATTTATACGTTGGAAATAAAAAAGTAGAGACGTGGCAGTGCCACGTCTCTACTTTTTTATTTTTATTTATTTTATTTATCTTCGTTCATAATTTTTTCAGCTAATTCTATCAATTCATCATAATTAAAAAATTCTATAATAATTTTCCCTTTATACCCTGCTCGCTCTACTTTTACTCTAGTGCCAAGATATTGCCGTAATTTTTTTTCTAATTCTTCATCGCGGGGATCTATTTTAATACGCGCGCCTCTGGTGCCTCCCATTTTCTGCGTTTCCAAGCGAGTGCGAGAAACTGACAAGCCACGTTCCACTACTCGTCTAAATAAATTAAGTTGTTTTTCATCTGTATCCAAACCGACAATAACTTTTGCATGTGCATCTGATAATCGACCCTCACGCATCGCTTCTTTTATTTCCTCTGGCAAAGTCAAAATGCGAATAGAATTAGAAACAGCTGAACGAGATTTTCCTAAACGATGCCCTGCTTCTTCATGGGTTAATTCAAATTCTTTAATATATCTTTCATAGGCTTCAGCTAGTTCAACCGGGTTAAGATCCTCTCTAACTATATTTTCAATCAATGCTAATTCTAATTTTTCCTGTTGATCAGCTTCTCTAATAATTACTGGCATTTCTTTCAGCATTGCTCGCTTAGCTGCTCGAAAACGTCTTTCACCAACAATAATCTCATATCGACCGTCTGCTTTTCTAGTAACTACTATTGGTTGTAATATTCCATGTTGTTTAATAGAATTTTCTAATTCCTCTAGAGAAGACAATTCAAATCGGCTACGTGGTTGCATGGGATTAACATCTATTAATCTAAGAGAGACTTGCGCTAAACCGTCTCCAGTTTGTTGTTCGCTAATTGTTTTTCCTTCTTCTAGCTGAATATCACCGCTCTCTTCCAAGACATTTTCATTTTCTGGCCCAGTATTATTATTCTTTTGTGGTATTAGGGAGTTCAATCCTCTGCCTAATGATGAATTATTTGCGGCCATATTGTTTTATGTTTAGTATAAATTTTCAAACTATATGTTCCGAACTTGTTCTGACGTAGTCAGAGCTGTTCGGAACGTTTAAGATAATAGTTCGCAACAGCCCTTCGGGCAAGTTCCGAACTTAATTACTCTCTAAGTCTATCACTTCCCTAGCTAATCTCTCGTACGCCTTTGCTCCTTTTGATGATGGGTTGTAATGCAAGATAGAACGTCCAAAACTTGGCGCTTCGGCTAATTTAACTGAACGTGGAATTACACTGCGAAAAACTTTATTAGGAAAATATTGATACAGTTCTTGCATAACATCTTTAGAAAGTTTATTTCTAGTATCATACATTGTAATAACTGCGCCCATGATACCTAAAGATGATTTTAAATTATTTTGAATTAAATTAATTGTGTGTAATAAATGGCCCAAACCTTCTAGAGCAAAATACTCTGATTGAATCGGAATTAAAATTTCATCTGCTGCCACTAAACCATTAATAGTTAAAAGTCCAAGTGATGGCGGTGAATCTACTATAACATAATCATATTCGTCTCTAACGCTATTTAAAACTTTTTCTAAACGAAATTCCCGATTAGGCATGTTAACAAGCTCTACACCAGCTCCGGCTAAAGCCATGGTTGCCGGCGCAATTTTGTAATTATCTTGCGCTGTATGTTTAATTGAATGACTGAGCGGACTATCTTCTCTAACAATAGCCTCATAAATTCCTCGCTCTAATTTTTGTGGTTCTATACCAAGCCCAGAAGTAGCATTAGCTTGCGGATCAATATCAACTAAAAGCACGCGCTTTCCCAAGTGCGCTAAATAAGAACCTAAATTAACCGCGGTAGTAGTTTTCCCTACTCCCCCTTTTTGGTTGATAATAGAAATTATCTTGGACATTAGCTTAAAAAATTATGCTATTATTATAATATTATTATACTACAAATCCACTTCCTTTGACAACTATAGTTTTCTACGATAAACTAAAAAAAGCTTGTTTTAATCAGCCCTGGTGGCGGAACTGGTAGACGCGCAGGATTCAAAATCCTGTTCTCGCAAGAGAGTGAGAGTTCGATTCTCTCCCAGGGCACACTTTTTACTTTTTACTTTCTACTTTTAACTTTTTACTAATTCCCATGTTCCTAACCATCCATTCAACTGCTGCTATAGCAATAACACAAAGTATTACAAACCCAATGGGGGCTTTTTTTATTGGTCTAATTTCTCATTATATACTTGATTTTATTCCGCACGGAGATGAAAAATTTAAAAACTATAGCATTAGTGAAATGGCAAAAATGGCTATTGTTGATCATTTTGGTATTTTAATAATTGTTATTACTATTTTTTTATTTAAACCAGATTTTTCTTTTACAGCTAATATTATTTTTGGTGTTATCGGCGCTTTATTACCTGATTGGCTAACAGCTATCCATAGACTATCAACTAAAAGTCAAAATCTGATGATAAAAAAAATGCGTAATTTTATAACACCTTTACAATCATTTCATTGCTATATTCATCGTTTGATTAAATATCGTATAAGTTTTCCAACTGGAATAGTTTTGCAAACGATATTTTTGATAATTTTTTGGTGGTTGATATAAACCTCATCCGCCCTTCGGACGAATTTTACCTCATCCGCCTTCGGCACCTTCTCCTTATAAAGGAGAAGGAATGTGACGATGGCGGCCATGGTTCCCCTCTCCTTTATAAGGAGAGGGGTTAGGGGTGAGGTAAAAAAAATCCGGCATTAAGCCGGATTTTTATTATTTAAATAGGTATTTTATTCAGTTGGCTCTGTTGGAGTTTCTACAGGTTCAACCGGAGTTTCATTAGGAATTAATTCCGGTTCTGGCTCGGGCTCAACTTCAGTTACCTTTTCCTCGTCCACCTCGCCAGAAGTTTGGGCAGGTTCTACAGTCGACTCTTCAATAACTACTTCTGCTTCTTGCTCTTCTCCTAGTTCAGTTGATATTTCAGATTCTTCACTAACTTCACCATCAGTTTCCGTAGTTTCATCGCCAATTGTTTCGTCGTCAACAATCTCTGGCACAGGCTCGTTTAACTCCTCCACCTGTTCTGGATGCTCCTCCACCCATTCATTATACACATTACTTAAATTGTCACCGCCACTTCCTGCTCGCGCTGCTGCTTGCTCATTAGTCTGCGGTGTTTCTAGCTGAATTTTCTTAACTGGTTCATATCCAGTGAAAACTGTACTACTTAAATCTAATACTTTACCAATCAAGCCAGAATATTGAGTAACCTGCACAATTTTTGTTTGGCCCTGTTCTTGTTCTTGTTTTTTTAATTTTTTTAATTCTTTAATTCGTCCCCTAGCTTCTTCACCTAATTCTTCCGCTAAATACAATCCCAAGTCTCGTCGTAATGGCTTTTTTATTCGCCGACTAACTTCTTTATTAATTAACTGCCATGCGCCTTCTTCTATATCTAAATCAATATAATTATAAGATACTAAAAATTGTTCGTCATCTTCACTAATCCCAACAATTTGAAAATCCATGGAAAATTCATTAAAATCAGTCTCTAATAATAAAGTATTATCTACTCCTTCAGCATAAACTTGTTTACTGCCAATAGTAGCGTCTCTTACGTCTTCACTCGCCATGGACAATCCGCCAAAAGCAACAATTCCAACAACTATAATCACTAAAAAAGCATTGTTATATCTTACAAAATCAAATAAAGAAAAAGCTGGCTCATCTGCATTCTTAAAAAAACGAGCTGACTGGCCTTCTTCCTTTTCTTCAACATGCTCCATTACTTGTTCACCAAAAGTCTTCTGCTTTTCTTTCGCTACTGCTTCTTTTTTTACAGCCTGAAATTTACTCGGACGCACCGGCATTTCTGCTTGATTATTTTGTTGAGACGGCTCTTTTTTCCTTAAATCAACTATAAAGTCGTCTGTTTCGGGTATTCTAGACATAAATTTATTAAAAAATTATCTCTAATTACATTATATAGAATTTTTTGTTTAATGTCATCTTTAAAATTTTTTAATTTTTAAACACTCTCTTTTAATTTTATTACTTACTAAAATATAATCATCTTCAATCTCTTCATTACGAAATCTAATTATTTTAAATTCTGCTGCTTTTAAATATTCTTCTCTTTCATTATCATACTCAATTTGTTCACCATAATCATGATATGCTCCGTCAATTTCAACTATTAATTTTAACTCCGGACAGCAGAAGTCTGCTACATACGAACCGATACTATATTGGCGCCTAAATTTATATCCTAATTTACTATTTCTTATACACTGCCAAATGACTTGTTCTGCCTTAGTGCTATCTTGTCTTAACTGCCGTCGTCTAAATTTTAATTCTTGCTTATTGTATAGATTAGTCATACGTTTTTTACCTCACCCCTAGCCCCTCTCCTTATAAAGGAGAGGGGGACCATGGAGTTCTTCATCACGCACCCTTCTTAATATAAGGGGAACCATGATCGTCGTCACGTCCCTTCTCCTTTATAAGGAGAAGGTGCCGAAGGCGGATGAGGTAAAATTCGCCCGAAGGGCGGGTGAGGTCATTGGTCATTAAAACCTAATACTCGCCCCACCACTACCATAATCCTTCTTAATCTGATCAGCTGTACGCGGGTAATTGTGAACTTTAAGCTCATCTATCTTTCCTTGGAAAAATCTTGTAGCATCAGTAACGTCATACCAAAATCCAATATAACTAGGATCACCACCAGGAGCGCCACTACCCATTCCAGCTGATGTGCCTTTAGACTCTCCATTAACGTACCAACTTGCAGTTCCGGCATTATAGGATATAACTACGTGCTGCCATTCGTTAAGGATAATGCTATTATCAGAAGCATTTCCCCAAGTACCGCCTTCGTAATAACCTCCGATTGTATTTGCTCCGATTGACCCTCCATTACCAACGCCAAATACAGTACCTAAATCTGATGAAGCAGTACCTTGATAAAAAATACCATTTAATGTATTTTCACCACCATATCTTTCTGGATTAATCCAAGCTGAAATAGTAAATGTATTTTGTCCAATAACATTATTAATAGAAATATAATCCCCCGTCCCATCAAAACTCAACGCTGTATTAACCACTCCACTCACGCCATCCGACCACATTGTGGAAATATCACCTGTAATCGTACCATTATTTCCTTGTCCGCTAGCGTCATATGCAGTCGATCCTTCTTTTTCGTCAAACTTCCAATGTGCCATTGGCCCACCGCCATTATAATCAAAAGCGATTTGGGCGGCTGAACGAGCGTAGTTGTAGATTTTAACTTCGTCTATTTTGCCGTTGAATGTATCATGACCTGCATTTCCGCTCCAACCAATAAATATATTATCTGTTACCGATGCTAACGCACCATCTCCTACTGCAATATTCTCAACTTCTATTCCGTTAATATATAATCTAAGATAATCATTTCTTTTTGATGTAAAAGTAACATAATACCAAGTATCTATAGTTGGAACAGTGTCCCAAGTAATACTTTTTGTTCCATCTTGAACTACTAAAACTCTTAATCCATCATTTGGTGTGTCATCACCATCTATAAAAAGCAAATATGCTTGATTGTCCCATAACCCAAATACAGTATTCTCTCCAGAATCTGCAACGTTAACTACGCCAAATTTTACCCACATAGCTGCAGACATTTCATCTAATCCACTGACAGGATTTGCACCTGTTATTACATAATCCCCAGTCCCGTCAAAATCTAACGCACCACCAACTTTACCTAAAGTAGCCCATTGTGGATCACCGGAAAAAGTCCCATCATTTACATTATCGCTACTATCATACGCGGTAGTTCCAGCTCCCTCTTCAAACCTCCATTGACCAATCGGCGCGACTCCGCCAAATCCACCATCGTCCCAAGTGCTGGCGCTATTGCGTTTACTGCCCATCCTAACCGCCGCTTTTTTAGCTCCGCCATTAGATGAATAATCTTCTTTAATTTGATTAGCTGTGCGGGCGTAGCCGTAAAATTTTAAATCATCAATATATCCATTTAAATATCTACTTAATGCTCCTAATCCTAATGTCTGATGATCCCAAGTGCCTATTAAAAGAGGTTCTGAGGTATTATAAATTGAAGTAACATCTCCACTAACTCCACCATCATCAAGCACGCCATTAAGATAATTATGTATATCTGCGCTAGCTGTAAAAGTTCCAGCCATATGATACCATTTATCTATATCTAAATCAGTTGCGCCTGTTCTAGTTATGCCATCATCAGCGCCGTCATCATTAACCATCCAATAATAAGTTCCTGGATCATCAACTCTAAAACAATAAGATAATGAACCAACCCCTCCGTCAGGATATTTTCCTTTGCAAAAAGGCCAATTAATAGTTGCGGGCGAAGAAAATGAATTCCATTTAACCCACATGGAAAAACTCATCTCGGTTATAAAATCTAAACTAGCTGAATCTGGAACAGTTATATAATCACTTAATCCGCTAAAACTCAACGCTCGATTAATTTTTCCATCTAGCGTCCATTCAGGGGAATTTGTTAAGGTTCCAGTATTTCCTCCACCACTACCATCATAAGTCGTACTAGCATATCCTTCATTAAAAGCCCAATAAGCAACCGGCCCACCGCCATTATAATCAAAAGCGATTTGGGCGGCTGAACGGGCGTAATCGTAGATTTTAACTTCGTCCATAAGACCACTAGAATCTCTACTACTGTCAGCAGCGCTAGCACCTATATAAAATGCCGTCGTATTACTATCAACATTTCCAGAACCAGCGACAGTACTTACATTTACGCCATCTGCATAAAGAATTATAGATGAGCCATCGTAGGTTAAAGCGACGTGATTCCATTTGTTAAGAGTAGGAATAATTGTACCCGACTGAACTGTAACTTGTCCGCCTGTTAAATCAAGCCAGTAAGTTAAATCACTCTCGCCGTCAATAGTAATTACTAATCCGCTTGTTCCATCTCCATCCCAATTCCAAAATAGCGCGTCATTAACTATTGTCTTGGGATAATACCAGGCTTCTACTGTAAAAGCTGACCTTCCAGCAAGATAGGTATTCATATTCAAATTAACAAAATCCCCACTACCGTCAAAATTCAATGCTCCGCCTACTTTTCCTAAACTTCTCCAAGTTGCATTAGTAATTGTTCCGTCATATGAATTATCACTACTATCATAAACTGTGCTTCCACTTTGTGTTTCAAATTTCCAATAAGCGTCTGGCGCAGCTCCGCCAAATCCACCATCGTCCCAAGTGCTTCTGCTACTACGCTTACTGCCCATACTAGTCGCAGGACTGCTTACTCCACCGCCAGATAAGTAATCTCGTTTAACTTCTTCGGCTGTGCGGGGATAGTTGTAGATTTTTACTTCATCTATTTTACCCTCAAAATAACTAGTTTCAGTTCCAATTTGCAGATTAGTAACATCAAATTCAGTTGCTGTAGTTACGGCAATATGATGCCAGTCGCTGGTAGTAATAGTTGAATTTACCCTGCCATCAACGTAAATAGTTGGTGAAGTCCAACCAGTGGCGGTAACTGTGCCTGAGCTTATTTCAACACTGTGTGTTCCGCCGTCAAAATCGATAATATCTTTAGAATCATTGTCAGCATATACCCATAAAGTGACCGTACTAGAATTAGCATCAATATCACCGACATCAACATAATCATTTGTTCCGTCAAAATCTAATGCCCGGCTAAATTTACCATCCATTGTCCATAAAGTATTATCCATTAATGTTCCGTCATTTCTTTCTTGACTGCCATCATAAGTCGTACTGGCATATCCTTCATCAAATTTCCAATAACCAACTAATCCGGTACCACTTCTCCAAGTAACAAAAGTGGTTGGTGAGTTTTGGTTGTTGTAATTAGTAGAGATTTCTTCGGCAGAAAAAGCAACATTAGATATGCTAACCTTATCTATTTTACCATTCCAGCTATTACCAGGAGTATCTGCATTGTATGATACAAAAAGATTTTGTGTGTTTACATCAATAGTACTAGCCGCATCAGGGGTTGCGGCAACAGCGCCATCAATATATAAATTTCCATTGACTCCATTATAGGTTGCAACTATATAGTGCCAACCACCGTCGGTATAAGTATTTGTAGATGTCACACTTAAATCAGCCCAGTTAGATCCATCTCCAGCTTGCCAATAATATTTATTATCACTATGTCTAAATAGGACATATCCTGATTTATCACCACTGTCATGTTTTGACGCAATGACATAAACTGTACCGTCTGAACCTTCTAAATTCACCCAAGCTTCAATAGTAACAGCAGTAGTTACATCTAAACTACTGTGATCTACTATTTCAATATAATCCCCCGTCCCATCAAGATTAAGTGCTCCGCCGATTTTACCAGAATTTGTAATCCAATCAGCATCACCAGCCATAGCGCCAGTATGTTCATTAACAGATACATCTCCATCCATATGCATTAATAGCACATCATATTCATCAGCTGAATGTGGACTGCTCGGCGGAGTAAAGGCAGCTGTCCAGCGGGCAATTCCTTTGGAAATACGGATTTCGTCCAAATAACCTGTTAGATATGAAGCTCCGCCAGAATTAGGAACACGACCAATCTCCAAAGTGTAGGAAGCATCTCCAGCAGTATTGTCGCTTGATGTTTTCTCTGCGCCTGCTACGCCATCTTGATACATAGTAAGAGCAGTTCCATTTCTAACAAATGCAAAATGCATCCATTCATTGAGTGGCATAGTTAAACCCTCCCACTTATAAGTAGAACTACCTGCACCAGTTCCAATGTTGATTGAAATATCATCATTTGTATTATCATTATCAAGCCATATTTGCCATCCCTTAACATGGGCTGGATCAGACCTATAGTTCATGACTCTGTCATATTGGTCAGGATTAACAGGCAAATTAATCCAAAAATCAATTGTAAAATCACCTGTGCCAAAAGCCCAATTATCACTATTAGGTATAGATAAATAATCATTACTGCCATCAAAATAAACTGCTCCATCACCAATACCAACTAGCGTACTAGTAGCATAAAGAGCAGCGCCGCCGTTAAAAGTAACAGCATGCCCGGACTTAGAAACATCACCACCGTCAAAGCCCAGATTAAGAACTGTATCTGATTCCCAAACATCATTACTATTTGTCTCATTAGCATGCGGATTATCATAATACATATATATAGTAGTAGGAGCGCTCTGATAGACGTTAGGTACTTTTACCCAAGCAGTCATTTTTACATTATTAACTGGTGAGGAGTAGGCATAATAAGCGCGCACATTAGAACCACTACGTCCGCTATGCCACATTTTATAAATATCATCATCTTTTATAACAGTAAAGCCAGCGAATAAACTAGCATCATCACCAGACACGCCTAGCCCTAGTCGTCCATCTGAGGTACCACCTGTGTCAGAAGCGGTTGCTGAAGTATTGTTAACTTTAGCCCAGGTGTAACCGCCATCAGTGGAGGTGGCTAAAAATATACGACCAGTAGAACCAGTATCAACTCCCATATAAAAAGCTTTAAAAGTATTACCTTCTTTTACTACTGAAATATTATCCATTCGAACATCGTCGCCAGAACCACCTACTCCTAAGGGAATTCGGCCATTTGTACCAGTTGTATTTGAAGCTGCTAAAGTACTGTTGTCTACCTTGTGCCAAGTTAAACCATCTGAAGAAGTAGCCATAAAAGCATACCAAGTAGCGCCAGGCTTGCCACCATACCACATTTTGTACACGTCTCCATCCTTAATAACAGACAATGGATGAGCACCAGTATCATCACCTGAGCTACTACCATAAGGAATTCGACCATCTGTACCAGTAGTATTAGAAGTTTCGCAGGCATTATTTACTTTATTCCAAGTCAAACCATCTGAAGAGGTGGCCATAAAACCCATACTAGCAGTACAGCCATAAGCGTAATACCACATTTTATAGACGCCATCCTCTTTAATAACTGGTCCGCCATAAGTGCCAGCACTATCCCCTCCACTAGACCCTTGTGGAATGCGACCATTAGTACCAGTGGTATTAGAGTCACTGGGAATACTATTATCTACTTTATTCCAAGTTAAGCCGTCAGTAGAAGTAGCCATATAAGTGCGTGCACTATAAGAATCTGCTGTGTTACCGTAATACCACATTTTATATGATCCATCATCATCTTTAATAACCGCCACTGGAGTAGACTGAACAGTATCTCCTCCAGTAGAACCCATTGGAATGCGACCATCTGTGCTAATAGTATTAGAGACAGCCGGAGCATTGTTATTATATTTCCGCCAGGTCATACCGTCGTCTGGTAAAACATATTCTACAATTTTGCGTTCTAATTTATTGCCGTTAATATCAGTAAAAATAACATCTCCGCCATCTGCTTGGGCATTGTTATATAGCTCAAGTGAAGAGGTAGAAATTAAGACTGGAAAATCAGTTAAATCAGCGTCTACTTTACTATAGTCTATATTAATTTTCACTCTCTTGGTCCAGTTATCATCGTACCAACTAGCTTCCACTTCTTCCGCGTTTCTGTTTACATACCAAAATATTCCGCCAGCCACGACAATAATAACCGCTATCATAGTAGCGATAGTTTTGTATAGCAAAAAACGGTTAGTTAAGATTTTCTTGACTAACTCCTCAGTTTTTTTAAATAGGTTTTCTAGTTTTATTGTCTTCATTATTTTTTAATTTACCTCATCCGCTCTTTGGACGAATTTTACCTCACCCGCCCTCACTGCGTTCGGGCACCCTCTCCTTGTGAAGGAGAGGGAATGGATGACGACGATCATGGTTCCCCTCTCCTTTACAAGGAGAGGGTGCCCGAAGGGCGGGTGAGGTAAAAAGGGTTAGGGGTGAGGTATTTACCGTGCACACCTAAACCCAACATCCTCACCCGCATACTCCGGACTCTTTGATAAGTCTAATCCAAACACACCAGCTCGTTCGCCGTCTAAATAAGAACCACCACGAATACTACCACGAGTAGCAGAACCGGCGCTGTAATCTGTATAAATCTGTCCAATGCCATTTGCGCTTGTCCAATTATATCCAGAAGGACGTAAATATGACATGTTGGCGTATTTAGTAATGGCACTATATTCTAACCATTCACTAGTCGGTGTAGCATCAACTGGGGACTCACTAGCAATTATTAAATTATCAGTCCACTCAGCTGCGTTGCCGGCAACATCCCAAATAACCTGACCATTAGATAGAACCGCTACTCTATTATTACCATCTAACTGACAGGTTTCAGTAAAGACATTATCAGCCGAAGCTAGACTGGAATATAGATTACAAGTGTCGATATTTAAATCATTTTCTCCTGAAGAAATAATAGCACTTTCGTTCGATATACCATTCGCTAACTGTAACCCAAGTTCAGCGCTAATATCATTAATCGGTAATCCAACAATATTTTCCGCAATCGTCATCCACTCTGCGTCAGTTGTTAAATGCACACCAGGTCCCATTGATCGGCAATAATTCTTTGCTTCTGTTAAAGCTAAATTAACAATCGGAATATTATTTTCATTTGCTTCATGCTTTTGCACACAGAAATTTTGGAAAGTATGTTTGTTATCGCGTGGGACTTCAACCCAACCTTCTGGACAATGAACACGATAATCTTCTGCAAAAACAGTGGCCTCAACCCCTAAGTCACCTTCAGCTGACGGTTGGTATGTTTCAGTATCTGGACAAGCGCCAACACAAACTTCCATATTACCACCAGAAACTGTTATATCACCATCATTCTCTATAGTCATAACCGCTAAAGTTACGGTTCTAAATTCTACAATATTACCACTGCCGTCCTGTTCAACTGTCAAGGCAGTCGCCGTCGAAGACGCGTGCGTATCAACTCTAGCACTTCCTCTTACTTCTAAAGCAACTTCGTCGTCATTCGTAATTGGTAATTCGTAATTGCTTTCTATTGCTCCTGCAACTATCATCCGCCCAGCTCCTAATCCCACATATAAATCATTACTTGCCTCGCCATAGTCGGCAGACGAAGGCGGGTTATTCATAATTATCTCCATTTGATGAGTGTCTGAATTATAGGCCATCATTATTTCTTCTTCATCACCAAATACCAAATTAGTATCACTAGCTAATTGAACTTTGCCAGCGCTATTGATTGCTAAAATCGTGCTAGAAGCATTCTTAAATTCAGCGATATTTCCCTCGCTGTTATTTATTACAGTTAAAGTTGAACTAGAAGTCTGCACTGAAGAAATAGAATCCATTCTTTGCTCTAATTCTGCAATCTTCATGTCTTGTTCTACAATTTTATTTTCTTGATTTAAAATTAAATTACCATTAGCGTCTAAGCTAGAAGATAAATTTGCTAATCCGCTTTGTTGAGCAGCAATTAAAGTTTGCAATTCTTCTACATTTACATTCAAAAAGTCATTAACAGCTGCGATTTCTGTGCCAATTATTTCTTCTACTACTGGATCAAAGTCATAACCATCAACTCCTTGTTGAACCATTATCGCTACTTCGTCTTCAATCTCCATGGCTGCAATGCGATCAATAATTTGCTGTTCAACTTCTTCAACCGTTAAAGATTTATTTCTGCGAGAAATTAAGACATTAATCTCACCAGTTGCAATTTCAAGTTCAGAACTTGGCTCCGTAGGAGACTGTTCGGAACTTACAAGTTGTTCGGAACTTTTTAAACCTTCCAACGCAACACCAACAGTCGGATCACCTGGTCCGGCTTTCATAACATGTCCTGGATACACAGCTGATGAAGTCAAAGCATCACCAGGTCTAATTTCACCATTTTCCGCGCTAACTTTAGCTGGCACTTGTCCAAGCATTCCGACAATTACATAATTTGGATTGTTCTCTCGATGTTCTTCTCCAGGAGCATTTCCTAAGAAAGCCGGCTTGGTAGAAACAATGCCCATCAAATTACCGTCTGCTCCACGGGCACAACGCTTAACTGCGTTTTCGCGGGTTATGTCAATACAAACCGCCTCACCAGTGCCTAAATCAATGTCTTCAGTCCAGTAAAACTCGGCGTAGTCAGCACTACCACTAGTCCAAGTATTAGAATTATTAACATAAGCATAACCGCCGTCTTCATCACCGTCATGATCAACCGCAAATACCCAGTCAAGGCCTGCATCCACACCAATCGCCGATGAAGAAGCAATGTATAAATGATCATTAACTACCACTTCTCCAGCATTACTACCCTCTAAAAATAGACTAACACTCTGTCCAGCATCACCAGCTGTAATGTACATTGGTGAATTAGAAAGTATAGAAGCAGAAGTACTGTCAGTAAATTGTAAATCAGAAGCAATTTGTACATCACCCGTAGTATTTATATTCATTGGAATGCTAGCAGTGATTTGCGTATCAGTGATAGTAAATAAATCTCCAGTTGAAGAAGTAGCTACCCGGAAAAAGTTAGTAGCGGTTGAAGACGCAATTGATAAAAGATAGTTTGGACTAGATGAACCAATTCCTAATCGTCCATTAGCGCTATCCCAGGTTAACAAACTAACATCTGTACCAGTAGCCGTAGTACCAGCTGAAGCATAAAATGCTAAAGCTCCGACTGCGCCATAATTACTGCTTGCGCCACCACCGCCTGATCCAATTGCTGCCCAACTTCCGCCTGAGGCTTTATATTCAATCGTGCCAGAATTGTCGCGAACACCATAACCGCTTTCACCGTCTGTATAGCCCCAATTAATATATTGATCTTCTTTTAGTCCAAGATTGCCGTTTATATCTAAAGTGTGATTTGGAGAAGAAGTGCCAATACCGACGTTACCTGAAGAATCAATTAATAGTCGATTGTCAGTGGCGTTAGTTCTAAACATTATTTGATTGTCAGTTTCAAAATCTATATCATTGTCTGCGTCTCTGCCAATACTGTTTGCTCCTAGAGTGATGTCTCCACCCATTGTAAGACTGGTAAGCGTTCCTATTGATGTTAAGTTAGATAAAGTTGTAAAAGTAGAAGTAGCAATATAGCCGACAGTGCCATTCACTGAGCCTAATAGTTGGCCACCTGTACCTAAGGCTAAAGTAGTTGGGTCAGTTGTTCCATCTCCGACTATTAATGAACCAAGTCCAGTTACATCTAACGGAGTAATAGCTCCCGTACCTGAACCCAAGAGAACAAAACCATCAGCTAAGGTAGCTGCTCCAGTACCACCGTAAGCAACACCGACAGTACCTCCTTGCCAAGTACCACCGACGACTGTGCCGACGTTGGATTGAGTTGATGTTAAATATGGGAAAGTAGAAGTAGCCGAAGTTGAGGTGGCGGTGAAATATTCTGATACTGTCTGACCGACGACAGATAATTTGGCGTAGGGTGAGGTGGTACCGATACCGACGTTACCATCATCTAATACTGTAAATAGAGTGGAAGAAGCATTATCAACTACATTGAATGCAGTTGCTCCACTAGCGCCGTCTGCCCAAACAGATAATTTTGAATAAGCAGTGGAAGTGCCGATTGCTAAATTATCAGCTAAAGTAGTTAAATAAGCAGTGCTACCACCGTCAGTAAAGGTTAAATTAGAAGCACTATTCATAAAAGTTCCATCTCCAAAATAAACTCCGGCAGTAAAATAACCTGAACCAACTACACTTAATTCATGTATTGGAGTTGAACTGCCAATACCGACATAACCATTAATACCAAGTAAGCCGTCATTAGGTGTAATTTCATAATCACTTGAACCAGCTCCACTTAATATTAAATCTCCCTGTCCATTAATAGTTAAAATACTTGCTCCAGTTGAAGAAGCAACTGTAAATATGTCTTCTCCGGGCGCGCCTTGAATAGTTAATTTAGCAGTCGGAGTAGTAGTACCTATTCCTACTCTACCATTATCTAATACTGTCATTAAAGTAGTAGAAGCATTGTCAGCTATGCTAAATAGTGATGCTCCAGTTCCGCTAGTCTGTCCCCAAACACTAAGAGCGGAATAAGGAGTAGAAGTTCCTATTCCTAACCTAGTATTTGTATTGTCCCAGAAAAGTAAAGCATCCGTAGTACCAGTTGCAGTTGTGCCAGCTGTTTCATAATATGTAAGTGAGCCAGCTGCTCCGTAATTAGCGCCACCGCTACCGCTACCAGATCCAATTTCTGCCCAACTTCCGCCAGATGCTTTATATTCAATTGCGCCAGAGTTGTCACGGATACCATAACCGCTTTCTCCATCTGTATAGCCCCAGTTAACATACTGACTTTCTTTTAATCCTAAATTGCCATTGATATCTAAAGTGTGATTTGGACTGCTTGTTCCAATACCAATATTACCTATAGAACTAATAAATATACTTGAGGTTGCCTGCGCCGTTCCGCTGTCGTCGCCAACCATGAAATATCCTTTAGTGAGAGAATTTGAAATAAACGGCATTGTTGATGTCGTAATATATCCCAGCTGTCCTCCGGTTACACCCAGTATCTGTCCGCCTGTTCCTAATGCTAGAATCTCCATTGTTCCGGCGCTGGCTCCGCGAACTATGCCACCGGTAGTGATGGCTGAAGCGTCAAATTCTAGACCACCTCTTTCGTGATCAATTATATCTCCTTGCCAAGTGCCAGCACTAATAGTGCCAACAGTTGCTAAGTTGGCTAATGAAGTTACCGCTGTAGTGCGTAAATCAAAAGTTGGATTTCCAGATACACCATCTGGGTTTAAAACAATAATTTGATCTGAGCTGGTAGCGAAAGTACGGCTAGTGTAAGCGCCGTCAGATGTTCTGACCATAATTCCATTGGCAGTAAAATCTGTATCAGCTATCAGAGTAGAAGTGGATGTCCAGGTTGGAATACCACCAGAGATTGTTAGAACATAACCAGCTGTGCTAATACCTAATTTAGCTAAACTATCAGTGGCATCAGAATAGAGCATGTCTCCAGTTGTATAACTAGATTGTCCAGTACCACCGTAAATTTCACCAATTGTTGAACTTGCTAAATCCCATTTGTTATTAAATGTTGTCCAGTCAGTACCACTCAATGCTCCTGTAACTCCTGCACTAGCTAATCCTAGACTTAACTGTTGAGTTGAGAGTGAAAGACCGCTAGCTGTCCCAATAGTTACGGCGTCGTGCAAGTCTGATGTTTGAACTTCTGCGTTAAGTGTATTATCTGACCAGCTTAATCCAGTTCCATCTGTAATTACTGTTGAAGGGGTATCGTAAAAAGTATTCCAATTAGAAGTGGAAGCTGTTCTAACTGCTGCATAACCAGCATCATAGGCTAAAGCTAATGTGCCAGCAGCAGTAATAGGGTTACCGCTAATTGCCAATCCAGTAGGAACAGACATATCAACCGAAGTAACTGTGCCACTTCCACCAGCGTCTATCCAGTTAATTACTGTGCCATTGGAAGATAGGATTTGTCCGTTTCCTCCAATATCACCGTCATTGTCGTAAAGAGTGTTAACAGTTAATTGTGTAGTTGAGGCATTGTTAAATATTTGTAGATTAGACCAAGTGTTAGCTGTTGTAGTACCGAAAGCAAGTCCGATTTCTGCTCCGGCTAGTGTAATTGGGTAAGCGACTGATATAGTGGCTTGTTTGTTGTTGAATGTTGTCCAGTTAGCTGATGAGAGATAACCGTTAGTAGAACCGTTAGCAACTGGCATTTCAAATACACCTGTACCAGAATTATAGGTTAGTGGAGCTGTAGCCGAAAGTGATGATGATGATATTTTGTTGTTGAATGTGGTAAAGTCAGCTGATGAGAGGTAGCCGTCTTGGGCTAGAGTAGATTGAGAAATAGTAAATACTCCTGTACTAGAGTCGTATGCTAATGGAGTTGAAGCAGATAGATCACCTGGTGCTAAGAAACCTAAAGTAGAAGTAGAGACCCAGTCAGTAGCACTACCTGTAGAACCGAGTAGTTGGAAGTTAGAACCAGCTGAAGCGTTAGCATCATAGAAAGCTCCGGTTAGTGATAGTCCTCCTGATATTGATAGTGTTTGCCATGGAGAAGAAGTACCAATTCCTAATCTGTTGTCAGTGTCATTCCAAATAAAATTAGTTGTATCTTGAGTTAGAGTAGAGCCGTCGTAGAATACTATTCCATCACTGACAAAAGTAGTGGTAGCAGTACCGCCGTAGGCAATGCCGATTGTTGAACTTGCTAGATCCCATTTGTTATTAAATGTATTCCAATTAGTCGCTGAGAGATAACCATCTACAGAAGCGCTAGCTACTGGCATTTCAAATACACCTGTACCAGAATTGTAAGTTAGTGGAGCAACAGCAGAAAGTGATGATGATGATATTTTGTTGTTAAATGTAGTAAAGTCGGCTGATGAGAGATAACCGTCTTGGGCTAGAGTGGCTTGGTTAATTCCAAATACTCCGGTACCAGAATCGTAAGTTAGAGGAGTTCCACTGATACTAACCGCGCCACGGGCACGGGCGTTGGTGAAGTAGAGATTAGAAGAACCCTCTACCATGTTATCCGTATTAATCTTCAAAGTGGAGGTAGCGGCTAAACTGTAACCACTGCTGGAGTTGCCTACTAATAGCTGTCCGTAGTTTGGAGCCGTAGTTAATCCAGTTCCGCCGTAGTTAACGCCTACTTGAGTTCCCTGCCAGAGACCACCAACTACTGTGCCGACGTTGGATTGAGTAGAGGTTAAGTATGGAAAAGTGGAAGTGGCTGAAGTTGAAGTGGCGGTGAAATATTCTGCTACTGCTTGACCAACAACGGAAAGTTTGGCGTAAGGAGAGGAAGTGCCGATGCCGATATTACCACTAAAATAGCTGTCTCCTCCAGCCGAATAAATCGCATAATTATTAGTACTGCCTTTGGAAATATCATCAATATAAATGCCATAAGCATTATCAATAGTACCCGCTGCCTTATATACAGAAAATTGTCCAGCATAAACATTAGTTACTGCAGATGAACCTACATTACCAGCTCGAAATTTACCTCCATAAAGATCAGTTGCTGTAACATTATTACCATAAATTAAAGAATCAAATTGAGCTCCTATTAAAGAACCTGTGTAGCTAACTACATTATCCTGATCCTGATTTATATTTGTCTCTAAAGAAAGTCCTCTATATTCAGAAGAAACACTGCCAGTAGCATCAACTGCAACTGCCACTCTTTCACCTATATAAGTGTCTGCACTAGGCGTTCCAGTAAAACTCGGCTCTATATTAAAAGCAAAAGTGTTTGAACTGCCTCCACTTTGTGAAGATGTAAAATTAAAAGGAGAGTCTGGATTAGCAGTACCGATGCCGACTCTATTATTTGCGGTAGTTACTAAAACCGGATTAGAATATCCAGCTGATGCGTCTACATACAACCCGTAATTATTAGTTGCACCGCTAGGTGCGCCTCCGACATATAATGTCATGGCGTCAGTCAAACTAGCACCAGCACCGGTAATTGTAGACGAGGCAAAATAACCTTGGGCGAACAGTGAGTGCGTTCCGCTTCCTGCCTCGGTAAAATTATTAGCAAAATAAGCTCCGTAAATATTTGAATTAGCCGCGCCGATAATTGTTCCAGTATTAGCTATACCAAATGCGTTAGCGGTAGCGGTAAAACCTCTGTCCACCCAAACTGATTTATTGCTGTCATTATTAGCATCTCCTACTTCTAAAAAGTTACCTACCCTTACATTTCCAGTCCCGTTATCTAAAACTAATATATTATCATTGTTAGCAGTTAAAGCATCATTTAAACTTCTAATCGTTAAAGCTCCGCCATCCATATCAAACTCCATTAATCTATCATCAGCCACTCCCCCGCTATCATCTAAAATCATTGTGCCTCCAGTTGTGCCGGTAATATGCATTAGAGCGTCTGGTGAAGTAGTACCGATACCAATATTACCGCTAGAATTTATCATAAAAGCCGGTAAGGCTGTGTCAGATAAAGCATCGGAGGTAGTTGCTAAATAAAGAGCTCCCCCAGTTGACTGCATGTACCAATGTTTTAAATTACTGCCTGCCGAAGAATCAGATAAAGTTAATTTAGGAGTTATGCCGGAAATATGCGCAATAGAATTTGGAGTAGTTGTGCCAATGCCGATATTACCGCTAGTCTGCTGAACGACGAATTGATTAATACCGACTGTTAATCCACCAGTAGAAAAAGTAGAGGTAGCAGTAGTAGTAGCAACTGTTAAATTACCGTAAGCGTGAAGCTCATAAGGAGTGGCGGCCGTACCAAATTCAAACCGATCACTAACTGCTACCCAACCTAAAGTTGCGTTTGGTGTCGCGCCACCACCGCGATAAAATACTAAAGAAGCATTTTCATCACCGACCGCGTCTGAATTAATTGTGAAAGAAGAAGTTAGAGTTCCAGACACAGTAGTAGAAGCAACTCCTAAAGTATTAACCGTTAATTCGTCAAAATAGCCATGCGTCCAGTAGTTAGTATTTGAGCCGACAGAGTGTGTGCTTCCCGGCACTGGGACTAAATTATCACGAACGTAAATATCTCCAGTCGCCTCTAAATTTAAATTGCCACTAGAGTCAGTATAGATATTACTATCATTGCCGGCTGAATAAGATAATCTTATTCTGTTATCCGTTCCAGCAATACTTAATTGTGCGCTTGGTGTAGTTGTACCAATACCAACATTGCCTGAATTTGAAACTGTAAATAAAGTAGAAGAGGCGTTATCTACAATATTGAATGCTGGAATACCGCTAGTACTTGTTGCCCAAAGAGTTAGAGTGGCATAAGAAGTAGAAGTTCCAATTGCCAAATAATCATCTTGAGCCGTTAGATAAGTAGTTTGTCCACCATCAGTAAAAGCTCCTCCACCAATAGAACCCCAAACGGTATTATTATATCCTTCAAAACTATTAGTTGAAGTATTAAAACGCAACATGCCAGTTCCACCAGTTGGACGTTGAGCAGTTGTGCCAATTGGTAAACGAACAGCGTCAGTCGCATAAATATCTAAAGAAACTATTGGAGTGGAAGTTCCGATTCCTACATACCCACTATCTAAAACTGTTAAAAGCGTAGTAGAAGCGCTATCAGCTATGCTTAATAAATTAGCGCCAGTTCCGCTAGTTGATCCCCATAAAGTTAAAAGGTTGTTAGACGAGCTAGTACCGATACTAACATTTCCACCATCATAAACTGTCATCACATTTATTCCGCTATCTTGTAATTGAAATATATTTCCACTTCCCTCTTGATTAACTAGTAAAGCATAGTCAGTAGTACTAGCTGTAACGGAAACTTGGCCACTGGATACTGTGGTTCCAGCAACAGCTAAATTTCCACTAACTGTTGCGCTGCCACCAATAGTAGTATTTCCAGTGATAGAAGCACCTCCTCCTATAGTGGCTCCCCTGTCAACATTCAAAGTACCGTCGACATCTATCCCTGCCCTAACGGATAAGTCTCCGCCAATTACCGCATTCTTAGACACTGCTAAACTACCGCCTGAACTCAAAGAAGCGCCGGCGGCAATATGATAAGCAGCGGAAAGATTATTAGAAAACAACTGTCCGGCTATTGTAAAAGTTCCGCCGACTGAAGCGTCACCACTAACAGCTAAGTTTTGGGTTGATGTTAATCCGTTAACACTCATAGCATTTACTGCTGCTATGCCATTGATATTGAGAGAGGTGCCAGTAATTGATCCGTACGTATTTAAATTATCATCAATGATGAAATCACCAGATGAAGAATATACTGGTGCTTGAAAATCAGACCGACCACGAACAGCTAAATTTCTTTTTAATAATGTCTCCCCATCAACTGCTAAGTCACCTGTTATTGTTGGACTGCCGATGATATTATCAATGGCAAAATCACGTGGTAAACTAGCTGTTCGAGTAATCACTGTAGTTGCGCCTCCGCTATCGCCAATAACAATTACTGGCTCTACTATAGCTTGGTCAACTTGCTCTGCTGATAGCCCAGAGTCTTGAGCAATTTTTTGTTTTAATGCGTCTGGTAAAAGATAGTCTAAAGCTGTTGCCCATAAAATTGCTAAAGATTTTTTTGATTCAACTCCCTCACTCTCCCAAGCATCTTTTGCGTTAGTTACGCTATTATTAACTGCTAATATTCCATTGCCGACTCCTTCCCATACTCCTGACGCGGTCTCTTCCGCGTTTTCTTGAATTCCTAAAACTCTTGATTTGCTATTGGCAATTTTTTGATCAACAAAATTATTTGCTTTTTCAGTTATGCGGGCTAACGTATTTAGAATCACTTCTCCTGTTACTCGTTGATAGCTAGATACTTTATTTAATCCTTCATTGCTTTGCTGTTGTACTGTGCGTGATAATCGCTTTTGTCCTTGAGCAGTTTTATTTATAAAATTAAAAAATTTCTCTGAAATACTTTGCTGTTGTTTTTCTTGCTCACTAATGCCAGCCACCCGACCAGAACCAGACCTAACTAAAATATTTTTATATTGCTCTAAACTACCAGCGCCTTTAGCCACGAAAGTATTAGCTACGCCAGTCCCCCCACCGATGGCATATCTAATTGGTGCTGGAATAATTTTTAATGGAGTGCTGAAAATTTGTCCAACAGCTGACGCTAAATCGCTAGAAAAATAATTTATATTATTTATCGTTTCTGAAGCAGAGCTTTCAATGATATTAAAAATATAATCTTGTCTACTTTCTGCTCTTTGCTCAAGAAAAGCAGTTCCTCTTTCCATGAACGAACCAACTTGTTCTGCTCCTATCACCGTTCTAGCTCCAACTTTTTTAACTTGTGCGTTTAAATTTTCATCACTAGTGTTATAAGCTTTGTCGATTTTTGCCATTCCTTTGCCAGCGCTTTCTGACGCTGACAAAATTGTTTGTACTGATTTTTCTTTGGCTATTTGAGTGCTATTTGCTATTGCCTGCACTGTCTTAGCGGCTACTTTGTGTAATCCTTTTTCTGCTTTAGCAGCATAAGTGGGTGAAAGCCAAAAAAAGCAAGAAAGTGCAACTGTAGTTAAAATTAAAAAACTCGCTAATAATGTTTGAAATTTATGGCGGGCAAAATTAGTTAACTGAGCTTTTGATAGTGAGTATGAATCTCCCTGAAACGGACTAATAGTATTAACTGTTTTAGCAATACCACGTTCTGCTTTTCCAGCTTTGGAAAATTCCTTTTTTACTTCTCGCTGAGCTTGTTTCTTTTCTGTTCTAGAAATATATTCATTAACATCAACCATTCGTACCTTCCAGTTACGGCCAAATTTTTTGGCTGGAATTTTTTGATTACGCGCTAATAATGAAATATAATCTTGACTAAATTTTGTATATTTAGCAGCATCAGCTAAGGAGATGTATTCGTATTTATCATCGGAAAATTCAAAACTCTGATCCGGTAAAGAATCATTTACATCAAAGACGTCAGCCGACTGGCTGCCACTTTCTATTTTTTCCTCTGGTTCTCCTTTATGCATGGGGAGTCTAGGTTAAAATAAGTATCGGATAAATTTTATAAGTTGAATTAATTATAACATTTTTAGCTTTATTATGCCAAGTAAATATAATAGTAAATTTTATCTATCCGATACTGTTTGTAATATTATAAAATATATCAGTTTTGATAGTAATTCACTTAAAATTAGGCAATTAATTAATAACAGCTTAATAAAAAATATTTGATATATATTTTGTAATAAAAATTACTCACAGGGCGTATTTATAATCTTAAAATTTATCATAAGTTTTCCACAAAGATATCCGATATATTAAATCTATTGTCCAGACATTATTTAAAGTTACGCTATTTAAAATTCTAAATAAAAAGTCCATCTCCTTATAATAAATTAAATTTTTTATCTAAGTTTCCCCTATTCTAAATTATGCTTTTCTAAATTTTTTACAGCTTTAATTTCTGGAATTAATTCATTACAAAATTCTATGTATTCTTCTCTGCTTTTAAACTTCTTTTATTGTGTGTCCGGCAAGCGTCTTACTTGCCGGGCACACAGATATATAATTTTTATAACTAACTCTTCTTTTTTATCTATGCCATGTATTTCGGCGTTGCAGCTTACATAGACTGATAATTTTATGAAACCATAGGTTGACTTAATTTCTTTAGCTTTATATTTTCCTTGGAATAGCGAACCGCTACGTTTGTATTTATTATTAAAGTAGCGTGTGTATCCTCCTGCTAGTTTTTGCATAAATTTTGATATTCCATTTTCTAGCTCTTGTTTAACTAACAAGTGATAGTGATTTGGATTTAAGCAGTAGGCTATTATGTCGACAATTGGGGTTTTCGGGTGCTCGGCACCCCCGCTGGGTGCCGAGCACCCATAATTTTTATATTTTATATAAAAACCACCACACTCCTCTTTCTGATTAAACCCCCTACTACTTTCTACAAACCTCACGTAATCCCGTCTAATGCGCCTCTAGCACTCTTTTGTATAGATATGATTAATAATATAAATGATTAAAACTAATTTTATTGGTCATAAATTTAATCTATATTAATTAATTATAACATGGTGTTAAAATTCAATTTACTATATTAAATAGAATATCTATAGTATCGGATAGATTTTATCTTAAAATTATACTTAATTATCCTTAATAATAATCAATAATCATGTTTATAAACTAGATAACTAAATAATAAAAGTAATAAAGATAATCTAATAATAAAAATTTTTATATTTTATAGCTATGCTAGAATGAATTATTTTGGAGTTTTTATTCTAATAATCAAATTAAAAAATAATATAATTATACATCATGTTTTAATGTCTTAATATTCCTTATATCCAAAGTAATAGCGATATCTTTTATAACCAAATTTTATATATTAACTATATTTTTAAAATAAATATCATTCCATTCCCTCTCCTCCTGGGAGAGAGTTAAGCTGAGGTAAATATACTAAATCGCACACTAAGATTAGCCAAAAATTCATATCGGATTCTATTACTGTTGTTTTGTGTAATATAAGAATTCATTGCAAAATATTTATAATAACTCTAAAAATTATAAAAATAATGATAATAGAAAATTATTAATTTTAAAAAATAAATAATGATATTTTATATGATAAATTTCATTATAATTTTCTACTAAAATTAATAAATTTAATAAATATTTAAATTATTATAATAATCTATAATGTACAAATTTATTTAATATAATCTTCGAAAACACTATCGGATAAATCTTAATTAGTATTGTTTAGCTTATATATGCTATAAAAAGCATAAAAACAAAAAATCATTCTACTATTGCTTAGAATGATTTTTTGTTTAATATTAGACTAAATTTAGTATCGGATAAATTTTTATGCAGTAAAGCCTATACTTTTAATAGTGGTTTTAGCCTATTTTCTTTAAAATTATCTCCGATAATAGCTAAATTCAAATTATTTGCTTTAAATATTGTTTTTGCGACTTTCATTAAATCTTTGCTACTAATACTATCTATCATTTTAAAATACTTTTCTGGAGTTAATAAATCTTGATCTAACGTCTCCTGCCTAGTAATCCAACTTGCTACTTCAGCAGAAGACTCAAGTCGTAATATTGTCTTTCCTTTTATATAGTCTTTAGCTTTTTTTAATTCTTTATCTTTGACGTTGATAGTTTTTATTTTTTTATACTCACTTAAAACTGATTTAATTACTTCTTCAACTTTATTTTGGGAAGCTCCCACTACCGTAGTTAAGTAACCACTATCATTATACCCTTCAACTTGAGTATGCACTTGGTACGCTAATCCTTTTTTTTCTCTGATCGCAATAAATAATCTAGAGCTCATTGATCCTCCTAAAATTACTCCTAACAATTTAGCTGTATAATATTCTTTTTCATAATAACCATACGCTCTCACCCCTATCGACAAACTTACCTGATTAACTTTTTGTTTTTTAATTTTAATTTGTGGAGAATTTTGAACACCCTTGTATTCAGTGGCTTTACTTTTTTCTCCAGCTTTATTCTTAGAAAATAATTTCTTAACTAATTCGAGATCAGCTTTCTTATAATTCCCTGCTAGGCACACCACTATATTCTTACCTTGATATTTTGAATTCAAATAATTAATAAAATCTTGTCGTTTAAATTTTTTCACATTTTCTTTAGTGCCAATTGTATCCCAGCCAGCTGGTGTATCACCATACAAGCATTCTTCAAATAAATCATCAATATGAATGAAAGGATTATTTTCATACATATTTATCTCCTCTAAAATTACGCCTTTCTCTCGTTCCATTTCTTGCGCATCAAACTTTGAGTTATGCAGAATATCGCCAATAACATCAATAGCAACTTTTGCATTACGACCATCAACTTTGGCATAATAACCAGTATATTCTTTTGAAGTAAATGCATTATATTCTCCCCCCACTTGATCAAGCTCGCTGGAAATCGCTAAAGTATTTGGTCGCTTGATTGTGCCTTTAAAAAACATATGTTCTAAAAAATGTGAGATGCCATTATTTTCTTTATTTTCATGCCGTGAACCGGCCGCCACCATCACTAAGATAGTAAAAGTCTGCGTAGCAGACATAGGAATAGTTATTAGACGTACGTCGTTAGATAATTTTTGAAGTTTATGCATAATTGTTAATTTTATTTAAAATTTTTAAATAATATTTATATAGATCTAATCATGTATTATCACACCGTTTAAATTCATGCCAGTTCCACCAGGGCTTAAACGAAAACCAGTGGTTGCATCATTGGACGCGCCCAAAACAAAACTGCCCATAGCAGTCCAATCAGAATAAAGATAGCTATCATAATTTCTGGTACACCAATAATAGGTTCCACTAGTACCAATTGAGGTGGGAGATGTCCAGATTGTACTTTCGGAAGTAGTGATAGTTTTAGCAGACCGCCCGGCAGCTACAATATTTGATCCGGCTACACAGGTGTCGGCGCTGGTAATACGATAATAAGTATACCCAGCTTGAGTACCGTCAGTATAATCGGCAGATAAAGTTGGTGAATTATCAGTAATAGTAGATGCGTTCGCTGGCGAAACTAAGACTGGAACACTAGGGGTGTCATTGCAACCAGCATCATAGAGATCAGCAACTCCATCGCCATCATTATCTAAAGTATCCTCACAATTACTGGAACCAGTGGATTCAGTAGAAGTAGCTACGCAACTGCTAGATGAACAAATGCCATCATCAAGATAAGCACCATCAGTAATATCAGAATCACAACGATCATTGTCATTAACGTCACTACAACTAGCATAATAATTTGAACAATCATCTTCGGTATAACTACAGTCTTTAGCAGCTTCGGAAGTTTCGTCACATGAATCATCAGCTAAACAAATACCCGAGGCAGAATAAGCTGAAGTAATACTAGTAGTACAGCTATTACCACCGCTACAGGATGAGCAAGCGGCTTGATAAGTTGAGGTGTCAAAACAAACATGACCAGAAGTATCACAGCTAGAACCAGCTACGCATAGGCCATCAGCTACCCACGGTTCAGTTAAGTGAGCTATTATAGAACTATCACATTGTTGGCCACCGCCATTAGAACAACTAGCCGTAAAATAATTAGTGGAATCGGCTAAATAAACTATTCCACTAGTAGTACAGACTCCAGCTGCGCCACTTTCTGTTACCATACCATTAACTGAAAAATCACCACCAGAACCAACTACACTATCACATCCTTTACCATCAGCGTCACTATCATGATCATAATTAATAGTTAGCATATCTGTGCTAGAAGCATAATTAGAACCGTCATAAAATATAAATCCAGTGGTTAAACAACCATTAGTACCACTGTCATAACACATGCCATCTTGAGAAAAATTACCGTTGCCGGTTTCCGTGTCACAAGCATCTCCACCTCTACCAGAACAAGTATCATAAGTAGAATCATCAGTTTCACAACTAGCTGTTCCAGCAGAGCTACAATCCATTGTTACTGGATCAGTTTGATCACAAGTACCGCCAGTCAAACAAACTCCTCCTCCGGTGGCATGATCATAGGCAACAGCGTCACTAGAACAAGCTACTCCATCGTAGCTACCGCAACTGCTAGCGGCTCGACAAGCACCATCTATGCAAAGTGAATTGTCACATTCATCACCAAAAGTACAAGTCTCGCCATCGGACAATGGAAAAAAAGTTGTTGTTACTTCATAGGTACCACCTGCGCAAGCATCAGCTGTCCCACTGTCACAACTACCATTGAAATTTATCCAACCAATATCTTCTCCCCAGGCATAGCCACTAAATGTACCTGTGCTCGCAATAATTTTAACACCATAATTACTAGCATTAGTATTAGCATAGGTGGAGCTATCAGCCGAAAACTTAATCCAGCCGGCTTGTGGTCCCCAAACCTGACCACTTAAAAGTGCTTCTGTGCCGTCGTAACTAACACTAATACCATAATCTGGCGTGCCACTATCTCGCTTTAATGAGATATAACCAATATCTTCGCCCCAAATATAACCATCTAGATATGTTTGCGTGTTTTCAGCTCCGTAATCACCAGTAGTATTATAGCTCAACCAACCAAATTTTTCTGACCAAGCATAGCCAGAAGAATTACCATCATAAGCAGCTTGAATTAAATTAATATTAAAAACTAATCCAATTGTTAAACTTAAGACAATAACTAGTAAAGATATTTTTATTTTGAAAAAATTAAGCATTGTATTTATCTTAACACTATTCCTATCGCGCCCAAATAATGGTCGCATTCGCGTTATTTGACCAATTTCCGCCCGTTGAACAATATGTGCCAGTACCAGCGCCACAATAACTTGCATTATTTCCAATACCACTATTGGTATCATTAGCACTTGCTGTTCCACAACTTGGACCACCATCCGAAGCTTGGTAGCAAAACGTGCACGCTTGTCCACAACCTAACGGTGTAGATCCAGGATTGGCACGACAACCTGCTGGATCCGTCACTACTGTGCCTGCACGCATAAAAATTGGCCCCGACGACCGTCCTTGATAAAACGTAGTTACCCAGTTAGCGTAGTTAGGATAGCTTGTAAAAGCTACATCGTTAGTGGTGATTAAATTTTGTGATGTAGCTGCACTGTCAAAATCTACTGTCACTTCGCCTGACACAGTCTCGAAACGTAACTCTGTAACATTGCTTAAGTTACTAAAAGCATCACTTTTACTATCTCGCGTTGGTGTGGTTGAACTGATCGTATCCGTACTATTGAAAGAAACACCATCTGTCCATTTTGAAGAGCCATAACAAAAGCTACCAAGTCTTAATTTCATCACTAAAGTCCAACCGCCACCATCAGTCGTCATATCACAATAAACTTTATAAGCATCACTTGGACTACCACCATTTGTATCAATCCAATATGCTCCACTAGCACTAGCTGGGGTATCTGTTTTAATTTGTTTACAACTTGTTCCATCTAGAGGATAGTACGTCCCAGTTATTCCAAAAATGACTTCTCCATTTTTAATCTTAGCAGCGGTAAGATCAGCATCCATAGCGCTCAAAGTAGCAGCATTAATATAGCAATAACCAGTATCACTAGCAGCTGAACAAACGTCTGCATCAATATACTTAGCTGTATCGTCAACATAACAACTAGTCTTAGTGCCCGTAGTAGAATCAACACATTCGGTAGAATACCATTTACCACCACTAGCGTAACAAGAGGCATCACCGCCAGTGCAATTACTAATACTGCCTGAGCTGTTTTTCACTGTGTCAGAACTAAGGACACTACCAAGCTCAGGAAAATCTAAAGTATCATCAATTAATTTTAAATAGTTAAAAACTGTTTTGCCATTGGCTGTATCTGGTGTAGTTGTACCGATCAAATCACTAATGTTTCCTCCATCTAAAGTATAACGGGTTGCTGAGGAAGGTGAGCCACCAATGTTAGTATAAATTTGACGAAAATAATTAAAAATAGTAACCGTGTTGGCCGTAACACTATTAGTAACGCCTAAATTAACATAAGTATCACTAGAAGAAGCAATATTTGTCGGTTCTACTATTGATGGACCACTTGCCGGCTCGGTGAATGATTGCACTGTGTATATTCCAGCGATAAAAAATAGTAAAAAAATAGTTAATCGTAAAGAAACTAGCAACCATTTTGAATATTTATTTTGTAAAACTTTTTTTGACATGTAAAAAAATATTTATAATTATTTAATAAGAACCAGTCACTCCAAAAATAATCTCACCACTTTTAATCTTGGCAGCGGTAAGATCAGTATCCATAGCGCTTAAAGTAGCAGTATTAATATAGCAATAACCAGTATTACTAGCAGCTGAACAAATGCCGGCATCAATATACTTAGCTGTATCATCAACATAACAACTAGTCTTGGTTCCCGTGGTAGAATCAGCGCATTCAGCAGAATACCACTTACCACTATTAGCATAACAAGAAGCGTCACCATTAGTGCAATCACTAATATCACCAGCCACACCTTTAACAGTATCTGAACTAATAACATTACTAGTACTGGGAAAATCTAAAGCATCATTAATTAATTTTAAATAATTAAAAGCTGTTTTGCCGTTAGCCGTATCTGGCGTAGAAGTGCCGATTAAATCATTGACACCTCCCCCATCTGAAGTATAACCAGTTACTGAAGATGGTGTACCGCCAACATTAGTATAAACTTGGCGTAAAAAATTAAAAATAGTGACTGTGTTGGCTGTAACACTATTAGTAACACCTAGCAAAGTATGAATTGCTCCGCGAGAAGTTTCATCAGTCGGTTCAGTAACGCCAGGAGCTCCAGTTGGCTCGGTAAAAGAAGAAACTGTAAAAATATTAAGACTAATAAAAATCCCTACACCAAATCCAATTAAAGAGTATTTAATAAAATTAGAAAAAAATTTGTGTTTTAACATAAAAAATAATTATTAAAGCAATTAGTCCTGCGCTACACAGATAGCATAAGCGCTACTGGAATTTAATTTTTTATAACTAGCCACATCGCCGGCATTAAAATTAACTATCCAAGCTCGTCCACTATCACCCAAAAACTCTGTCGCTGACCACACATAGCCAACATTTTTTAAATTTCTAGATGCGCCATCAATATATGCTTGCATTAATTGTTTTTGAACGGGTAGTCGCCAATTCTGATAACCAGCGTATTTTATTTTATTTAAATTATCACAGAACAAAAATGCCTCACCACCAGCAATGCCTTTGGTTTCATCAATTATAAACTTATTAGTTAATGACTTGGCCGAACGACTACTCCAGACTAATCCACTTAAAATATCTTTTGCCACCTGGCCGTTTAAAACTCCAGCTTCAGTGAATTCTGTAAATGGTGATCCCCCAACTTCTCCCCAGATTTTATTGCTATTTTTCTCTTCATCCTGTTGCTCAACCCTATCATCAAAGTATTGCACAGTTTGTCCAGCTGTTATATTCTGACGTTTAAAATCAACTTCATCTTGGTAATTTATTTTATTTTGATACAAAAAAATTATAATAACAGTAATAACAATCAATAAAACAACCCAAAAAATATGTATAAATACAGCCTTACTTTTTAAATTATTTAAAAATATTTTCCAAAATTTATTTATTTTTAATAATATTTTATTTAACATAATTGCTTGATTTTTTAAAATATACTTTGTATATTAATACACTTTATTATAACACAAAAGACGCTCTAAACAATAGTTTTTATGCGCCTTTTATAAACAATTTATATACAGGAAGTAAACCCCTTATTTCTACTATTCTAATCCATATCTCTCTAAATTCTTTACTGCTTTTATCTCTGGAATTAATTCATTGCAGAATTTTATATACTGCGATCCTAGCAGTCCAACCTCTCCCGCAGGAGCGGTTGGACTGCTTAACTCTTTGTAAATATTTTTTTTATTACACAAAGTTCCATTTCTTAAATTAACATAATCTAAATAACTAGACCAAATCCAATTCTCTTTTTTAGCAATTCCGTGTATTTCGGCATTGCAGTTTATGTAAATAGATAATTTAATCAATCCATAAGTCGACTTTATTTCTTTTGCTTTATATTTTCCTTGGAATAATGAGCCACTGCGTTTATGTTTTTCGTTGAAATAACAAGTATATCCTGCTCCTAATTTCTGCATAAATCTTGATATACCGCCTTCTTTCTTTTGTCTTACTAGCAAATGGTAATGATTCGGATTAAGGCAATAAGCAATAATATCTATTAATGGCGGGTCTAGCGCTCCAAGCGCTCCAGCAGGAGCGCTTGGAGCGCTTAACTGATTTCTCTTTAAATGATATAAACTATAAATTGGTTCTACTCTATTAAACTCCCTCATGCTCTCCAAAAACCTCACATAATCCCACTTATCTAAAAATACTTTGCGTTTATCAACTCCGCGATTATATACATGATAATAATATTTGTTTTGGAATTGTATAATTCTTGGCATATTCTTACCAAAAATCCGACCAAAATTAGGTCGGATTTTATTATTTAAATAGGTATTTAAATAGGTATTTTATTCAAAGCTCAACTTTACCAACTCCCCGAACTTCCACCTCCACCAGACATTCCACCACCAAATCCGCCAAAACCTCCGCCACCGAATCCTCCGCCACTCCTACCTCCTCCAATCCACCATGGCGGATTTTTTCCAGCTGATTTAGCTTTGGAATAATTCTTAGAAACAACAAAATCAAATAATAAACCAAAAATTGCTAAACCAACGATAGAACTAATTCCTAACCATAAAAATCCCCAAATAAATCCTAAAACAATACCAACTATTCCGCCAATCACTCCACCTGCCCACCAAGATTTACTTCGTCCTAAAATAGCTGATAACCATAAAAAACCAAAAATTGAAGCCCAAATAATAAATTCCCAATCCCAACCGCTGCTACTTGTTGTTGCGCTTTCCTTAGGTATATGCTCACCTTTAGTAGCGCTAATTATTTTATCAACTGCTTCGTTAATTCCCTCTCCATAGCGTTCTTCTTTAAACGCCGGCTTCATTTGATTATTAACAATCCAATTACTTTGAGCATCAGTTAACGCTCCCTCCAGTCCATAGCCAACTTCAATTCGCATCTCTCTGTCTTCTACGGCAACTAAAACTAAAACACCATTATCTTTATCCTGCTTGCCAATTCCCCATTCAGCAAAAAGTTTTTCCGCAAAATTTTCAATATAATCGCCGTCTAAATTTTGAATTGTCACTATTGAAATTTCATTACTGGCTTCTTGTTCAAACTGAACTAATTTATCCTCTATTTGCTGTTCTAGGCCGTCGTCAATTATATTAGCGTAATCATTAACAAAACCCTGGGGTTGGCCAGGGTTATTGTATGCTAAAACAGGAGTAGCGATAAATAATAATATTGTAAATATTAATTTATGCATAATTAAAAACTTTGAATAAGATTATAGGCTAATCCGTTAAATTAACCTCTGGAACAACATCCGCTCCTTGCGCTATTTCGAAATAATTTCTTTCATCAAAACCAAACATTCCTGCCATTATATTTCCTGGAAATCTTTTAGTCATAACATTGTAGCCGCGAACTGAATCGTTGAACCGTTTACGTTCAACTGAAATTCTATTTTCTGTACCAGACAACTCTGCCATTAGCCCCTGAGTCGTATCAGCGCTCTTTAACTGCGGATAATTTTCCATTATTACTAATAATCTACCTAAAGCTGACTCAACCTCAGTCGCTGCGCCTGCTTTTTCATTAACCGAGTTAGCGCCAGCATATTTAGTACGAGCGTCAGCAATCATGCCGAATACCTCTTTTTCTTGTGCCATAACGCCTTTAACGCTATTTACTAAGTTAGGAATCAAATCAAAACGACGTTGATATTGAGACTCAACTTGCGCCCATTGCCCGTCGATTCCTTCAGAAGCAGTAACAAATTTGTTGTAGTAACCGAATAGAGAAAATATCACGATGATAATAATCACTCCGGCAATAATTAATCCTTTTTTCATAATGTTATATAATTTTTAATTTTTAATTTTATAATTTTTAAATAAATTCTAAATCTTAATTTTTAAAAACACGAATTTTATCGTAGTTGTGCGTCGTCGTGTTTATAATTTAAAAATTAAGTATTATTTAAAAATTAAAAATTATAAAATTAAAAATTTTATTTATTTATTTAAACTTATTTTCAAAATATTTATTTAATTCTTTTATGGCAACTCGTTCTTGTTTCATTGTATCCCTGTCTCGCACAGTAACATCACCTTTTTCTAAGCTATCAAAATCTACGGTTATGCAATAAGGTGTACCAATTTCATCTTGTCGACGATAGCGTTTACCAACATTTCCATTATCATCAAACATGCAAGTATAATTCTTATTTAGATCAGTAAAAATTTCTTTAGCTTTATCCACTAATTGAGGTTTATTTTTTAACAATGGAAAAACGGCAATTTTTACTGGAGCTAACCAATGAGGAAATTTTAATACTACTCGTTCGTCATCACCAACTTTATCCTCAACGTAAGCTGAACACAAAACCGCTAGCACTGTTCGCTCTACGCCCAATGAAGGCTCAATAACATGAGGAGTAATTTTATTTCCATCAGCATCAGTGTAAACTAAATCCTCACCTGAATGCTTACTATGTTGAGTTAAATCATAATCAAAACGATATGCTAAACCATAAAGTTCTTTTTGACCAAAAGGAAATTTATATTCAAAATCAATCGTCCGCTTAGAATAATGAGCTAATTCATCTTTTGGCACTTCTAATTCAAAAATTTCTTTTTCTACATCTATCCCTAAAAATTCCATCCACTCTATCATATCTTTACGCCAATTTTCAAAATGACCATTCCAATCTTTGTCGGTCTTGGGTGGCTCAATAAAATATTCTATTTCCATTTGTTCAAATTCACGAGTACGAAAAACAAAATTACCAGGTGTTATTTCATTGCGAAAAGCCTTACCGATTTGTCCAATGCCAAACGGTAATTTAGGTCGCATAGTATCTATTACATTTTTAAAATTAACAAAAATTCCTTGAGCAGTTTCTGGACGAAAATAAGCGATATCAGCACTTTCTTCAGATGGTCCAACAAAAGTTTTAAACATTAAATTAAATTGTTTAGGTTGGGATAGCTTACCTTTGCATTCAGGACACTCCTTACTATCAATTAAATCTTCACGAAATCTCATTTTACATTTTTCACATTCCACTAACGGATCAGTAAAATTATCCAAGTGTCCACTCGCCTCCCACGTTTTAGTATTCATTATCAAGGCAGCGTCTAATCCAACCATATCATTTCTGTCCTGCACAAATCGTTTCCACCAAGCTTGTTTAATATTATTTTTTAGCTCAACCCCTAACGGACCGTAATCAAAAGAATTAGCCATGCCACCATAAATTTCGCTTCCAGGAAAAATAAAGCCCCTTCTCTTACATAGAGAGACTATTTTGTTCATTAATTCTTCTCCTTGGCCTGCCCCGTTTCTTACGGGGTTATTTTCTTTTTTTGACATAAATCATTTTAATTTATTTTTCAAAACAATGTAAGTTCGGAACTTGTCCGAAGGACTGTTGCGAACTTGTCTTAAATATTCCGAACAGTCCCGACTACGTCGGAACAAGTTCTGAATATGGTACTTTTACTCCTGTAATCCCTCTATAATATCTTGCACTGTCTCATTTCCTGGATTCGTTGCTAATACTTTCTTAAACTGCACTAGAGCATTTATCTTATCACCTTTTTCTTGATATGCCAATCCTAAACTATACATTGCATTAGCATAACCAGGACGCATTTGGATCGCTTGAGTAAAACGCTCAATGGCTTTATCAAGATTGCCTTGATTGTAATATAGTCGACCACTTTCATAAATTACGTCAGCATTAGGTTGAGTGTTTATAATATCTTCTAAAATTATTAATGCTTTATCTGGTTGTCCTAATTGATCGTAAGTTTTTGCTAGACCAACATGAGCTTCAAAATAATTATTTTTCATTCTCACTGCTTGTTCAAAAGAATCTGCCGCCTCTTTAGTTTGATTATTAATCAAGTATAATTTTCCTAATTCAGTTAATAATACTGGATTAGTCGGTTCTAATTCATGCGCCCTAGCAAAATAACGAATAGCAGGATCAAGTGAACCAACTGCAATTGAACGTACATCGCGATAAATTACCGCAATAGTTTCCCACGCCATTACTGAATTTGGAGTAATCGCAATTGCCGCCTCTCCTTCTTTAATCGCTTTCTGAATATTAGTTTGTAATTTTTGTTTTTGTTCACTATTGATATTACTGCCAGAACTAGGATTGCTTAAAATTTCAATCTCTCCTTTAACTTCTTGGAGATAATCTCGAGCTAAGGCAATACGATAGTTTACTCTTCGAGGATTTAATTGAATGGCAGTTATCAAATTTTCACGATCGCCAGATAATCTAAAATTATTATAGGAAACGTCTGCTAAATAATATCTTGCTTGTAAAAAGAAAAAATATAATATAAGTCCTATTATTACAAAAAAGAAAGTTAAATATATTGAACGAACATCTTTGTATTTATTTAAATCTATTTCCTTAGTAACAAAAATTTTTGAATAGGCAAAACGCCAATTAACCATAGCTAAGGCTAACAAAAACCAAAATAAAAAATTAAGAGTTATATTAGTTAAATATAATACTTGAATAATAAAAAGTGAAAAAACAGCAAAACTAAAAGCAAAAGCTAAGTAGCTTTCTTCACTTTTAGTTCGAAACATATTTTTTAAAAATACAAAACTAATAAACAGAAAAGCTCCGATAACAGTAAAGTAGCTTAAGGCTCCTAATAATCCTACGGTCGCAAACAATTCAATAATATGCATCGGCGCTTTATCAAAACGCAATTGCCAGAATTGAGAATTATTGAATAAATCTGGACGATTAGCAGAAAAATCATAAGCAAAAGTGCCGGGTCCACTACCAAAGAATATATTATCTTTAAAACTCTCCCATGCTATATGTTTAGTATCACTAACTGACAAAACTACTTCTTGAGGTAAGCTGCCTGGGAAAATCATTTTATATAAATTCAAACCATTGTCACCGCTAAAAATAAATAAAAATAATATTCCAAGAATAAAAAAACTAAGCGCTGGCGCGACTGATATCTCAATTACACTTTCTTTATCTTCCCGATTAACATAGATGATATAAAGAGCAAAAGTAAAAATTGCTACTAAGCCAATTATAGCTGCCATCCAGGCTACTGGAATATTTACTAATAATAAAATTATTAATGATAAAGCAAATAAAATATAATATTTAATATTCAAGGTCGACATCTTTTGCGCTCCTTTTATATTGTAGGAATATAAAGCCGTTACTAGAATTAAAATAACAACTGAAAAAAGCGCTAGCGATTCTATCGACGCTCCCAATGGATTAAAAAAATTAGAATGCATAATGCTAAAAATTCCAAGATCAGGCAATCTCATTAAAATTCCGCTTAAAGCACTAATGCTAATTATGAAAACAATAAAAACTGAGCTAATGAAAACATTAAAAATTTTATGAATCTGCGTTTTGTCTATAAAATGAACAGCTAAAAAATAAAATAGAGCAAAACATAAAGTTGATAAATAAGCATCAGAAAAACGACCATAATAACCAAACAACGAGCTAAACCAATCAACACTTGAAATAGTAGAAATTCCCCACAATATTAAAAATATTATAATTGGCAAATCAAGCGGCGTTCGTTTATATATTATTTTCTTATCAATTACCACCATTTTAAACAACCATAATGCAGTTGCTAAAAGAGTTAAAAACCAGAAAAGATTTTGTTTGCTAAATTCAAAAACTTCAAAGGTTGCTGGCAGAAAAAATAATGGAATAAAAAAAACCTCTAATTTCAATATTAGGAGGATGGTGCTTTTAAAGAAATTACGTTCTTTTAGAGTCGGGCGTTCAATTGTATTCATATTTAATAACTTACGAATTTAGGCTTCTTTCTCGTTCTTCATCTTAATCCAATCTTTAAGGGCAACACTAGCGGCAGTTGCTACTGGAATTGATAAAAGTCCACCAACAATACCGGCCATCTTTAATCCTGCCATAATAACTGCAATACTGATAAGTGGGTTAAGGCCAACGGCTCGTTGCATTATTTTCGGTACTAATATATTTCCTTCTACTTGTTGGATAATTATATATAAAATAATCACTAAAAGCGCTAAAAACGGATTAATGGTTAAAGCTAAAAATACTGCTGGAATCAAACCCAAAAATGGGCCTAAATAAGGTATGATCTCTGTAATACCGGAAAACAGTCCTAAAACCAATGCATATTCTGGCATAATGAATAGCAATCCAAACCAAGTAAAAAACCCAACTAAAAACATTAAAATCAACTGTCCTCTTAACCAATACCCTACTTGACGTTGCATGCGATTAATTAATTGCATGATGTAGGGCTGTCTTTTCGGTGGAGCAAGCGACCAAATAATCTTTTTCATCGCATCCTCCTCGACCACCATATAAAAAGTTATAACTAGTATGACAAAAAACGATACTATTCCACCAAAAAATCCACTTAAAGTTGAAAATACTCCTTCAATCGCTACATTCATATTCTCCTCTAAACTGCCAATACTAGTTTTAATTTTATCTAATACACCATATTTAATAGAAAAATCCCGTAAAAAATTATATCCAGTACTGACTTTTTCTACATATTGAGGGAAATTTTCTGATAAAGAGCTAAATTGTTGAGTAATTGGAGGAATTAAGAGATAAATCACTAAACCAATAACTACAGTTGCAACTAAATATATAAAAGATACACCAATCGCTCGAGGAACTTTCCAGCTCTGCATTTTATCTACCCATGGATCAATCGCAGAAGCTAGTATTAAAGAAACAAAAAGAATCGCTAAAATATCTTTTATAATATAGCAAACATATAAAGCTAATAGCACAAAAACTGCTTTTATAACTGTTCCAACGGTAATACTAACTTTATAGGGTGAATTATAAGGAATAGACATAAAAAATTAATCAAAAATCTTTAAAGTTTAATACTCTTTTATTATATAATATAACTATAAATTTGCAAACTAAAAAGCAGGCTCTAAAACCTGCTTTTTTAATTTGTGTGAATTCGTTAACAATTCGTGGTTATCAGCGTCAGTCTACATCATCCCCGGCATTCCACCACCCATGCCAGCTGGCATAGCTGGGGCATCATTCTTTTCTTCCGGTTTGTCAGCAATAACACATTCGGTAGTTAAGAACATCGCAGCGGCTGAAGCAGCGTTCTGTAAAGCAGAGCGAGTAACTTTAGTTGGGTCAACAATGCCTGCTTCCATTAAATCTTCAAACTTACCGCTAGCAGCATTATAACCAACATTAACTTGTCCTTTTTGATGATGAACAATTATGTTGTATAAAATTAGAGAACCATCTTTACCAGCATTATTTACGATTTGTTTTATTGGCTCTAAAATTGCATTATCAACGATTTGAGCGCCTGGATTTTCATTTCTTTTCTCAGTCAACTCTCTAAAAGCATCGCCAGCAACTGCTAACGCTAAACCGCCGCCCAAAACAACTCCTTCTTCAACAGCTGCCTTAGTTGCATTAAGCGCATCTTCAATACGATCTTTCTTTTCTTTCATTTCAGTTTCAGTAGCGGCGCCTACTTTAATAACAGCAACTCCGCCAGCTAATTTAGCTAAACGTTCTTGTAATTTTTCTTTGTCAAAATCACTATCAGAAATTTCAATTTCTCTCTTAATTTGGCTAACGCGACTTTCAATTGCGCCTTTATCTCCCTTACCTTCAACAATAGTAGTATTGTCTTTAGTAGCAACTATTTTTCTAGCTTGGCCTAAATCGTTAATATCAACGTTTTCTAATTTCAAACCAACTTCTTCAGAAATAACTCGTCCGCCAGTAACGGCAGCAATATCTTCTAACATTTCCTTGCGTCGGTCACCAAATCCCGGAGCTTTAATTGCTAACACATTAAAAGTGCCACGTAATTTATTTACTACAAAAGTTGCCAATGCTTCACCTTCAATTTCTTCGGCAATAATTACTAAATCTTTTTTACCGCTTTGAGCTAATTTTTCTAATAATGGTAATATATCATTAATGGCGGTAATTTTTTTATCAGTAATTAAAATATAAGAATCTTCAAAATCAGCTAACATTTTATCTGGGTTGGTAATCATATAAGGTGATACATATCCTTTATCAAACTGCATACCTTCAACTACTTCTTTTTCAACGCCAAAATGCTGTCCCTCTTCAACAGTAATCACACCGTCTTTGCCAACGACTTCCATTGCCTCAGCAATAATATCACCAATTTCTTTGTCATTAGCGGAAATTGAAGCAACTTGCGCGATTTCTTCTTTAGTAGAAATTTGCTTGCTCATTTCTTTTAATTTTGAAATAATTTGTTCTACTTTCTTTTCAATGCCATTGCGAATTTCAATTGGATTAGAACCGGCTGATACCATTTTTAATCCTTCAGTAATCATTGCTTGAGCTAAAATAGTAGCAGTAGTAGTACCATCTCCAGCAACATCATTAGTTTTTGAAGCTGCTTCTTTAATAATTTCAGCTCCAATATTTTCAAATTTATCTTCTAGCTCAACTTCTTTAGCAACTGTTACGCCATCTTTAGTAATTGTTGGTGAGCCAAAACTTTTTTCTAAAACTACATTACGTCCTTTTGGACCTAGGGTTACTTTTACAGCGTTAGCTAATTGGTCAACGCCACGCTTTAATGATCGGCGTGCCTCTTCATTAAAAATAATTTGTTTTGCCATATATTTTTTTATTTTTATTAATTAATATTTATTAAATATTTTATTCAATAATTCCGATAATATCCCCTTCACTAATCACTAAATATTCTTGGCCATCAAATTTCATCTCATCTGGAGAATACTTTTTAAACATAACTACATCGCCGACTTTAACGCTCATTGGAGCACGTTGCCCACTTTCTAATAATTTGCCTTCTCCCACAGCAATAACTTCACCTTTTTCCGGTTTTTCTTTATCCATTGTGTCAGGCAGTACTATACCAGATTTAGTAACCTCGTCTTCTGTGATTGGTTTTACCACTACATTAGTGTGGATTGGTCTAATATTCATAATTTTTCTCTTTATTTATTAAATAATTAGTAATTAAACGTCTAGAGTGCTAACGCTTATATCAATATATATTAATACAATCGACCCTAAATTGTCAATAGGGCTAAATTTTGGTAAAATTAGTACATAATTTATATAAACTAATGATTTGTGTAAATTCGTACAGAATTAGTGCAAATCCGTAATAATAAAATGAAATCAGAACTAAGAAAAGATTATTTATTAAACAAATACGTAATTATTACTCCAGGCCGAGCTAAACGTCCTCGAGATATTAGTGAGCAGACTGTCTTGCATCGTGATAAAAAATGTGTTTTTTGCCCAAAAAATATTGAAAAAAAATTAATCGTTGATAAATGTTGTAATGAAAATAATGGTCAAGTAACCGCTATTAATAATAAATTTCCAGCTGTTACTTTAAATAATAAAAAAGCTTATGGTCAGCAAGAAGTTATTGTTGAGACTAATAAACATGGAGTTGAGCTAGGCGAATTATCAGAAGCAGAAATTGAAGATGTTTTAAGCATGTATCAAAAACGAACAGCGGCTTTAAGCAAGATTAAAAAACTAGATTATATTTTAGTTTTTAAAAATAATGGCTCTAAAGCCGGTGCTTCTATTATGCATGCCCATTCACAAGTTTTTGCGACTGATATTATTCCGCCTGATGTGCAGGAAGAAATATCCGCAGCCGAACATTATTATACTAAAAACAAGCGTAATATTTATGAAGATATTATTAAAAAAGAAATGAAAGGTACGCGCAAAATTTTTAAAGATAAATTAGTATCAGCCTTCTGCCCTTACGCCTCTTCCTACCATTATGAAGCTTGGCTTTTCCCTAATCGTTTTATTGATAATATAACTGAATTGAATGAAGAAGAAATAAAATCTTTTGCTAAAGCGTTGAAAATGATTTTATTAAAATTGCATTCTATTGATGTATCATATAATTTTTTTATGCATCAAGTTGTTTCTAACTCACATCAATATTTCTATATAAAAATCCAGCCCCGCGATTCTGTTTGGGCTGGAGTAGAACTCGGCTCTGGTATTGTTATTAATTCAATTTCGCCAGAAGTCGCTGCTAAATTTTATCGGAAATAATTTATAAACTCTTATATAATTTTACATACTCTTTAGCCGGCTTATCCCAAGAAAAATCTTCCTGCATACCGTTTATTTGTATTCTCTGCCAAATCTTCGGCTTATTTTGATAAATATTAATTGCTCGTTGCAATGTCTTTTGTAATTCTTCACTCTTAAATTTCTTAAATACAAATCCGTTGGTTTTATTTCTTAATTCTAAATTCTTAATTCTAAATTCACGTACTGTATCTTTTAGTCCACCAGTTGCCCGCACAACTGGCACACTACCATATCGCATAGCAATCATCTGAGTTAACCCGCAGGGCTCATATCGTGATGGTACTAAAAACATATCGCTGGCCGCGTAAATTTGTTGAGCCATTTCTACGCTAAATGTAACTTGAGCAGAAAATTTATCTGGATATTTTTTAGCTAATTTTTTTAAATGCTTTTCATAACGCTCTTCGCCGGTTCCTAGAATTACAAACTGGCAATCTAATTTTTTTACCATTTCATCTGTAATTAAATCAATCCCCTTTTGCCATACTAAGCGGGACACAAAACCAACTAATACTTTATTTTCATCAACCGGCAAGCCAACTTTCTTCTGTAGCCATGTTTTATTTTTAATTTTATTATTTAAATTTTTTAAATCATAATTGAATTTCAAATTTTTATCAGTCGCTGAATTAAAAATATTCATATCAATTCCATTGATAATCCCGCGCAAATCTTTTTTTCTTTTTCGTAAAATATTATCTAATCCGACCCCTAGCTCAGGTTTTAAAATTTCTTTAGCATAGGTTGGACTAACTGTAGTTACTAAATCAGAACTTAAAATTCCCTGCGCCATAAAATTAATGTCTCCATCCCTTATGTCATCAGCTACTGACGCTAACTTATCAATATCATGGTCTACTTTATCTAAAATAGTCGGCTTTTGCTTTCCTTGATAGTTTAAATTATGAATGGTAAAAATAGTTTTAACGTTTTTAAAAAATTTATCGTTTTTATAGGTAGAATTTAAAACATTAATGGTCATCCCGACTTGATGGTCATGGCAATGAATTATATCTGGCTTCCAGCCCGAGGCTGGTCCGCCTTTGGCGGACAAAACTTTCATCGCCTCCAAAGTGACTAAACTGTAAAACAAGAATTTCTTTAATCCCCCACTATAAACTTCTTCTTGATCAAAATATCTTTTATTAGATAAAAAATATACTAGCACGCGTGAATTAGGTAAATTAGTTTTGTATATAATCACGTTTTCTTCTTTGCCACTATATTTCACGCTAAACTTTCCTGCTTGTTTTAGTTTCCATTTTTTGGCACTAACATTTTTATTTAACGGCAAAAAAATAACTGGCTTAATTTTTAATTTTGCCAGTGCTGGCGGTAAAGAGCCAACAACATCACCCAACCCGCCCGCCTTGATAAACGGCGCGCATTCAGCTGATAAAAATGCTACTTTCATATTATTTTTTATTCTTTAAATAATCTACTAAATATTTCATTTGCATTTCTCGCACATCAACTCCTTGATCTCGTGGTCCCTTAACTCCAAAATTGCAACTCCACTCAATTAATTTTATTTTACCATTAGGTAAAATAAATAAATCATAACTCATCCAATGAAATTTATTCTCTCTTGATATTTTAACACAAAAATCTTTTGCTTGCTTGGGAATATCTTTAAAATCAAGTTTTGCTCCCTTGCACATATTGTGTTTCCATTCCGTACCAACTCGCCAGTAAGCGCAAGCGACTTTATTGCCAATAGTAGTTATACGTAAATCCCGTTTCATATTAGGGATAAACTTTTGTACATACAAATAATCCTTAATACCTCCGTAACCAATCTTTTTACCAAATCCTTCAGGTGAAAAAATTTGCTCAATGATTTTTTTAAGTTCAGTTTTATTATTAATTTTATAAACCCCATCACCGCCAGCACTGTAAGCGTCCTTAATAATAACCGGGCATTTAATTTTTTCTGCCAATTTTAATGCGTTATTTTTTTCTATTGCTATATAAGTATCAATCATTGGCAATTTTTGCGCTTTAAAAATTTCGTACTGTTTAATTTTATCATTATAGGAATAATACATATTTAAATCAGGAAAAACAGGTTTTTTGATAAAATTTTCAATATAAAAAATTCGGTCGTGGATACGCCGATAATTCTCTT